>Ga0268249_1000062_pt1 | contig 67072 bp, 45 predicted proteins | sample AgamicAtPe_FD_200257 | JGI IMG/M metagenome (GOLD analysis project Ga0268249, IMG submission 200257) | Agave microbial communities from Guanajuato, Mexico - At.P.e (v2) (version 3) | ecosystem: Host-associated > Plants > Phyllosphere > Phylloplane/Leaf | place: Guanajuato, Mexico | collected... | reverse complement strand
TACATCAAGAGGTCGCCCATGCTGCAAAACTTGTCCGGCTTCAAGCTCCCAGGATTCTTGCAACACGATCTTGGGTAGACTCGGTCAGGTATTGTTTTTGGCCGCGCAGAGTCCCAGTCGAAGGGTCCCTTGAGTCCGCAACAGCCCGTCGACTGGAGGTCGTCCCAGAGTTGCGTGGCCTCGCGCTCGGCTGCACTGGTTGGGGAGCCAGTCCATGAGTAGAAGGCGCGATATCCGCTGAGCTGGTCGCTGTAGGTCTTGTTTGCTTGAGATTGTGTGGTCAGAGTGATGAGGACGCAGCTGGCTAATAAAGCTGCATTGAGGGCGGCGAAGATGGAGAACTGAGAGAAGGCGAGACGGATAGAGTTACCATCACTCGCTCCCCTTAAAACTGAGATTTTCAAACCGAAACTCACCAGCTTAAACTTATCCGATCGCTTTGAGGTGGTCACATAAAGACCAAAAATAGTTAGCGCCAAGGGGGCCAAACTGATTGCACCTGGGTGAACTTGCATTAGAGTCTCTGGAAGTAGCACAAATTGGCCGCCATGTGTCAGTGAGATCAGACTAAAGGTGATGAATGAGGTGATAGGCAATAGGATTATGAGGGTAGTATAGATGACTGCCTCGGGATACTCTATCAGGCAGCAGCAAAGGCATCTGAGGGAGCAGAAAACGATAAGTCCAAGCGAATTTCTGGGCAGCATTTCTTCTTTTATGAATTGCAAATTTGTTCTCAGAATGTAAATCGAGAGATCTGACCGAGTTTCGGAATTTTGGCGTGTTTAGATACTAAACTATGAGTGGTCGGCCGAATGATTCACCGACACCGACAGAGCGCTCATTTTGTAGACGACTGGAGCAAATCGAGAGCCACTGAACGTAGACCCTTCAGAGGCCAATGCATAGTATCTATGGATCTCTCTCGGATGCGTCATCAACACCTTACTTGAGAGAAGCCTATTGCAAAAATTGCCACCGCCTCGGAGGCTGAAAATCCTCATGATGATAAACCAAGTGTTGAACCTAGTTTTCAGGGGTTACGTTCCAAGAGGGACGACGATGAAACATTTACCGTATTTAGCTCAATGGCTTGAGCTCATGAGGATCGATGGACGCTCGAGCTTCCATGCCTGGGCGGCTATATAGGGACAGATGACGGGTCGGTTCAAACGGAGTCTGGTTCATAGTTGAGCTCGGCAACAATGTGGCGATTGATTTTGCTCGGTACCTGTCAGCAGTTGGGCTCGACTTGAATCCTTGAACTGCCATTAAGCGTTGAGCCGTAACGATCGCAGTGTCAGCAATAACTTTACGATAGAGTCTCCCCAATTCATCCTAGTCAAGAAATCCGCTTCCCCTGCAAAAACTTGCAGCCAAACTGATGGCTCCCTGTGCCGTTCGAGCCAAAGTTTGTCAATGTCCACAGAAGGTGGGTCCATGCAAGCTGTGGGCAGTCCGATTGTCAGCTTTAGCTCTGGGACCTTGCATGACAGTGAGGAATTGGCAGCTCATATCCAATCGGCCTGAGAGAGTGGCCAGTCCAGACGATGTGCTTGCTCGTTCAAGCTGATCCCCGCGGGAGAGGCCGAGGATCGCACGTATCAGCAACCTCCAGAATATGGACCGAGTTCAAGGGAAGTGAGGTGTTGGAGGTCAGAGTGGGGCGCTGATCAGAGCTAAAATAGCCACCATTACTTGAGGGACGAACTCTGTAGGGGCAAAACGGTTTCTGAGAATTTGTTTTGCCTGAGCGGCCGCCAATCATGGCATCAATGGTTGTCGCGCGAAGATAAGCGCCCAACCAACTCTAAGCGCGTCCTCTCACTGACCGAATTAGTCGACGAGCATAAGTCTCGCAAACGACCCTATGCGACTCGCGCAGCAGAGCCAACCGCCAGCTCGCTTATATCATCAGAGGCCATCAGCTCGAAATTTCAGCATCAGGATATAAAACACTGCTTGTGTTTGGATAGGCTGCTCGCTCCCTGAGGCTCCTGGTTGGTGCGAGGGCCTCCTGGCTGTGGCTTTGCTAGTTTGCGCGGAGTAGCACGTTGGATTGGCTCGTTTTGGCCTCAGGTTTAGGCGCCCGTCCTGCGCTCTAGATGTACGCTATCAAGCCGGCTTAAAATTAAGATGAATGGCAGCCAAGCTCAGTTCGGCTAAGAATTCGATCCTCGGCTTGAGCTAGCCTCAGCCAGTCCAACGCTGGAAGCCAAATTGGCAGCGCTGAACAAGACTAACGCGAGCTTATCTTACCCCTTGATGCACGAGTCCAACGCACCCTCATTGTTTGGTGGTTTGTTGGCCCCTTGAGCATCCAGTTGGTTCAAAGCGCGCGCATCTTCAGCTCTTATGCAAACATATAGCAAATTGGAGCCACCATTGATGCCACTGCTGCCGCCGCCGCCGCCGCCGCCGCTCCACCAACCGACTCCCACATGAGACTTGAGCCGGAATTCAGCCAGCGCCAGCTCGGCCGCGAAACTAATTGTTTTTCCGCTAAACGAGAGTGGCTTGAATTTGATATGCGAGAGGCGAAAGTCCTGCAAGATATTGGAATACAATACTGATGAATTGCGTTGAGCGCAAACAGCTCTCGCAGTCTGTTGGCCGGAATATTTAGGGCGAAAGGAGAGCAGCTCGCCGATGGTCTCAGAGGTTGAGGTCTGACCGTAAGAGCTTGAAACTCAACTAAAGCTTTCAAACTGGCGCACGACCATCTCCAGATCAAATTCAAAATTTTGTAAGGAGACAGATCGTGCAAACCAGATCTGAACCGATATGCTGGTGAGTTGCAACGACGGTTGCCAGCGAGATAAGGGCGACACGGCGAGAGTTTCGCCAGTGTTGATATGGGAGGCAATTTCGTTCTGCTTTGCTTTGCACTGGCTGGCCGACGGTCTTCTTCGGAAACAACCTGAGAGGAGCTCGAAGATGCTGCGTATTCTCTGTTAGATAATGGAACAGTCGCATGCCGTTTGGAGGCTCGCTGATCGACCATTGTGCGAGCGTTAGGTCACGTAGTTTTGTCCGGATCTGGAGCTTGAATTTGGACGCGACTACTAGCATTTGCATCGGAAACTCGAAGACAAAGGCTCCATTCGGTCGCATCCTCGCCTTGGTGCGAGTCAAATCGCAAGCAAGCTGGAAGAGCTAGCGGAGCATCGCAGCACAATCGAGTGGAAGCCGATAATGAGTTAGGTGAAGCTTGGCCGAGTTTGGCCAATTCGTGCGTCGTCTTGGTCGTTGTTATTGTCGCTCTAGGTGGCCCATCCACCGTTACCGTTGGCGTTGGAAAAGCTCTGGCCAACAAACCTACAGACTGCTAGGCTGGCTACCGTCGCCCGGCCGGCCGAGGGCGGAAATTGTCAGCCGCGCCTAGCTGGGCGAAATTGGAGCCTACTCGGGATGCAAACACGCACGAGCCAGTTGGATGAGGGCGCTAAATCTCCTCAATTTGGCCTTGTTTTGATAGAAAGTGTGGATGCGCAAATTCTGCCGGTGGCAACAGTGCTGACGGCAGCCTAAATCCGGCCGACATTGATGGGCCAGCGCGAGGGAAGAAGCCCGATCTGGGTGGCTCGGCAGGCCAAGCTGGTTGGCCCGATTTGGCTGCCAGCTTGTCGCTCGCCCATCCCGAGCAACCTGGGCTCGAATTAAAAGGCTCGTAATGTTGGATGGCAGGGTTGGCCCAGCCTCTGGACACGAGCGAGCGGCCAGAGCTTAGTAGCATGCGACGGAAGAGAGAGAGAGGATGCAAACTAGGATCTCCCGCTCCCCTTCTAGCCCTTCCAAGGGCGCTCCAACAAAACTCCATGCCATCAACCTTGAGCGGCCGCGATGTTAAGATCGGGAGCCGTCACGATGGTGCCGCCCTGGCACTGGCTGTCGGACGAGAGCCCCATCTCAGGTAAATATATCGGCCCACTCAAGTGGATTGCGCGATCTCGCACTCGCGGCCGCCGTCTGACTTAGGGGTCCTGGAGGGCTGCACTTTGTCGCGCTGCAGATGTTTCCGAGAGGGAGCGATGGAGGGGGAGAGAGAGAGAGAGAGAAAACTTGCATGATTTATTACCTCTAGCCCATCTCCGCCCCATCCATGCCAAGTCGGCGCTTGCTCGCTGGCTAGTTTTGGCCGAAACTGACTCGGCGCCCGAGGTGAGGGAGGCCAGGCGAGCCGCCAACCGCCCAAATCTCTGGCCCAGGCTTCGCTCGAATTTGCGCAACCCTGATTGCAAGCCTCTTGAGCAAACAAAACTCCATGGCCCATAGAAGTGCGCCAATCAAACTTTGCGCGCCAAAAGGTTGCAGAAATTTTCAATTGAACCGGCGCTCGAATTGGGCAAAACTGGTGCAGACGCTCGCCTGGAGGCGAGCTCGTTTCAGAGTGCCAAGTTTGCGATTAAAGGTCGCCGCTTTTTAAACCGGCCAAAGTTGGGGGCCCCCGAAAGAGGCGACCTCCGTTGGTTTGGGCAAAAGTGCGAGCAATCACGCAACTTTTGCTGGCACCATTTTGGGCGAGCCGGGCGCCAGAGGGGGGAGGGAGGCTAGTTTGTTGTTGCGGCTTCTGCTTCGATTGCTCTCCCTCCCTCTCTCGTGGCCGCAAACTGCTCGCGACCAAATCGCACGTCCGCCTCCGAATCCCAAATGCGCCCCCAGCCGACCCGACACCCTTGGGCGTGGCGCGAGCGGCACCCACTAAGTCCTCTCCTAGGGAGCCATTGTTGATTCTTTTCAACTTGTCACCCAAGTGCTCATCTTAAGCTCGTTGCAAGCACAAAACTGCGCCAACAATAAAGGAGAAGTGTGGCGGCCAGCGTTGGATCCGGAACAGGATAACTGCCTTGAGCTGGTCGGTTTGGTTTGGCCGCCAATTTGCCGGCCAATCGGCGGCCAAGCCTGCGAGCGCCAAACCTTCGGCCAAGACTCTCGGCGCCACTAGTCTAAAAAGGTTTGCTTGAAGTTAGTTTGGATTTAATTTCGCATCCCCAAGATCATGGTAGTGGGCCAACCCAAATCGGAGGCTCATTTCGAGTGCCCATGTGCGCGGTTTGAGGAGCCTCTCACTTCCGTTTCGGCTCGAGATAGACAACAAATTGTTGGTGGCCAAGGGGGCGGCAAATTAGTTTTGCTTGGTCGGCGCTAACTTGGTCTTGGCCACCATCGCTGGCCATCTAGTAGATTGATCGATGTTTGGCCTGCCCAAAACTGGGTCGTTGGCTCAGCCATTTGCACGCTGCTCGCTCAACGGACAGAGCAAGTAGACCAACCAAGCAACTGGCTTGCTCCAAACTTAAGCCACCAGCTTTGCCCACTGGAACCCACAAACCCCCCCCCCTCCTGTCTAGCTTCACTTCGGGCTAAGCTCGTTGCCTCCTCGTTGGGGCCCAATGATTTGATTCAAATATAATTGAATTTGAAGCCAAGCGTCGCAGGTCACTCATTGGCGGCACCTGGCAACCTTAATCCGGGCCGGCAGGTGAGCAATGCGCTAGTTTAAATTGTTTAACGCATTTTGGCCAACCCGCTGGCCCATTTTCAACTCTTCCGCTTCCCCTTAAATCTGCCCCAATGAAACCATCGCCAACCAATAAAATTGGGCCCACAAATGGTGGCCAGCGGTGGCGCTGCTGCCGCTGCTTTCGGATCGAAATTTTGCCGTCCGAAACGTTGGCGCGACGAGCGTCAACTTGATGGATCGGCCAGTTTGTTCAATGTTTAATGGCGCTCGGATTTGACGACAAACAAAGAATCACTTGTGCTGCCCGTTCAATTTAAGCGCCCCCGCAAGCTTTAGGGGCCCACTTTTGCCCTTGTCGCGAGCGCCCGCCGCCCTTGCGCGCTGGTCGCACGGAAGAGTCCATGGCCAGCTCGTATCTTGGCCCATCGAGCTTGCGTCACCACTGATGGTCCTCAGGCGGTGAGCGGAGTGCCGATCAATGGGCGAGGTAGCGGCCAGCTGGCTTGCTGGCTTAGTGGCTGGCCCAGTTTGTTCTGGCCAGAGGCTCGCCTCCTGAAAGCGCGCAGGACGTGCCGATATCAATGGGACGAGGATGAGCGTTTGCTTGCAGACGCGCGCCTATGACCTTCAGCCTTGTTGTCTATGTTACAACAAAGCCAACTGCTAGCGCCGCCAATGGACTCTCCAGCGAGCGAGAATCCGGCGACCAACTGAACGGCAGCTTGAAGCGCGGGCGCAGGCTAACGCACAATGGGCGCGCGAGCTGCCCCTGCAGATGGGCCGCCTGGCGCGAGCGAGGCCGCCCAACGTAGATCTCAGATTGCGCCCGCTCGCACGCAGCGGCCGAGGGGCGCGCGAGTCGCGAAAGCGCTATGCGCGCTCCGAGGCGATAGCGTGGCCCTCGCAGCTTGGCGCAGTCGCGCTCGCCGCCCTACTCGCTCCTTGCGCACCACTGTGGCGCCACAAATCGCGCTCCCCCCTCCTTGTCTCCATAATTGTCTTCGTCTTCCTCCCAACCACGAAGCTTGCTGGCCGCTCGCTGTTAACTAGGAAGCCAGAGTGGAGCAAACCAAGTTGCTGCCCAACACTTTTCCGCTTCACGAGCTTGAAATCTGCACGAGCGGCTATAGGAGGGTTGGAGTTTACAAACGAAATGAGAGGGGCGATCTAAGGGGGTGTGATTTGCTTGACAGAAACGGCAAGGAGGGTTGAGGGCAGCCGCGGAGTGAGGATAGTGGAGTTGGGCGGCGATTTAGGCGCTGCAGCCACCATGTTCAAAATGGGCTGCTCGATGGCCAAGAAAATCCTGGCCATCGACGGCAAGTCTGGCTCCTCGTCGGCGAGTTCCTCAAAAGTCGCAATCCAGTCCTCGTCGACAAATCCATGCGACTCAAATCCAAGATCCAAAGGTAAAGATAAGCAGCGCGTTTATGGCGAAGCTAACAGCACTCAGAAGGCTAAAAGTTCCGGCGACGAGTTGAGCGATTTTAGCAAGCTTGAAAATGATCCAAGAATGCCACTCAATGTAAGACAGATCTTCAAGATAACTAAATCCTGGAAGGCAATTGCGCGAACTATGAGCAAGACGGGAACTGCAATGTTTCTCGCGTAAGTTGCTAACTCCTCTAGTCGCCCGGCCGAGGCGAGTCTTTGGGCCGGCAGCGCGATCAAGACCGAGAGCTGTTTGCGGCAACTCGCCCCCTCTTGACTTGAGCCGACCAACATCATGACCAGCTTGAGGAGGGGCGAGGATCAATGGCATAAAGACGATCCTATTCAGCCCATACCTTTGCTTTCTATCCCACTAACGCCGGCCCTATTTCAGTCTGTTCGAACAAAACCAGGATCTATTTTATCTCTTCGATAGGTTCCAGCACTTGAAGGGGACCGAGTTGCACGAGTCAATGGAGTTGCGCGAACATGCTGCAACGGTTATGTCAACCCTAGATCAGAGCATTAACTCCCTGAGCGATTATGATAATTTTGTAACCTACTTACATTCCATCGGGAAACTGCATCGCAAAGTGCCCGGCTTCAAGCGAGCTCATTTCTGGGTAAGTAGGTCGAGCCTCTATCGCCTCCGCTCTGGGCCAGCTTCTGCCATCGAGGGCCAGCTCGATGTTGCAGTGTTGGCCCGATGGCGAGTGATCCGAGTTCGCATGCGACTTCGGCCAACACGGACAAGGACGGCCAGGGCGGCGGCCATAGCGCTCAGCAAGTCCGATCAATTTGCTCACCCGATCTAACCCCTCTCATGGCCTCGATTCGCCTCCAATCTTTTGCCCGCCCAAAAACTGTACACTTGCTTGCATACATAGAAAATCGAGCAACCCTTCATGAAAGCAATCAAGCAAACACTTGACGAGCGCTGCAATGAGACCATTGAGGAGATTTACAAAATTGCCATAAAACTTATCATAGAAACCATAGCAGAGGGTTACGGTCAAGACGTTGAAGAGGAGGCCAGCGAGAATTCGGAAAACTCGAGGCCGTCGAACGATAGGGGCGAGCGGGAGCGAGAGCGAGATAGGGAGTGGCAAGGGAGCGGGGGCGGAGAGAGCAAGCGGAAACAAGAGCAGCAACCACAGCGAGAGCCAAGAAACACGAGCTCAATAAGTGAAAGCCCACAAGCGGACTCCAAAACCTTGGGCCAACTGAAACACAGAGACCATAAGAGAGAGGCGCAGGCGGCAGCGGAGAGTCTGGAACCCAACGGAACAAAAGCGAGGCAGGTGGCTGAAACAGTTGGTGTTATCAAGCGGGCGTGTTGCTGGAAGAGGGAGAGCAGATTATTCGGGGCCAACGTTAGCGGCCTGCGGGCGACAAGCAAACATTGCGAGGGCCAGCAAGTCTCTGGTTGCGAGATGGGGGCCCCAAGGAGAGAGGATCTCCCTGGAGTTGGCCGCGACAAAGGCCGCCGAGGGGAAGACAAAGGCCCCTCAAACGATGGCGTCCGATCGGAAGGGAGCCTGTTTGCGCTCAGAGGCTTGTTGGTTGCGCTAACAGCGAGCAAGAGTTTGCCAGGCACAGGGATGGAAGTCGCGGCGGGAGGCAACTCGAGTGGGGGCGTTCAGGTGACAATAGGGAAACGGCGAGAGGCGCCGCCCAAGAGGACGAGTTGGGCGCATAATGAGACGAGTAGATTGGTTTCAGTGGTGCGACCAAGCAGCCGCCAGCGAGCCAATCAGGAGGATATTGGCCAACCATGGAGCAATGGCTTGGGTGGCCGGCGCGACCAGATAGGAGAGGCCGCCAACTGCGCGCCGACAAGAGCTATCAGCCTGCCCATATTGGGCCCGCACTCGGAGGCATCTGGTCTGGCAGCTGGATGCCGGAACTCAATTGCAGGTTATGCGTGCACTTGTTTTGGGCCCACTTGCCCTGAAGGCGGTCAGCAGGATCCCGTCGGTCGATCCGTTGAGGCTGCTAGAGTTGAAGCGGAAGCGATGGACGCGCGTAAGTGCGCTCGCCCGCTTTCCAGTGTTGCTGGATCAATTGAGGATGACGGGCGTGGGCAAGCCGAAAGGCTCCCCGCTGCTCGCGGCGCCCTAGAGATTCTGCCGGAACAATCATTGGCTTGCGAGACCAAGCTAGACAATGGCGGCGCTCACCGTTCAAGGCCAACAAGTCCAAGGTTATTCTCGGGCCAGAGAGTCTGTCAGAGGAGCAAGAGGCCTAAAATGGTGAGCCCGAGCCGACACGATCAGGGACATTCAAATGACTATAAACGTTGTGCCCATCGGCACAAGAGTGGAATCGAAAATTGGACCCACAGCGAGCGAGTCCAGTTAGATGAGTCGACCAGTCGTGGTTTGACAGGCTTGCCGAGCAGCGTCAAGGCTAAAGGGATTCGAATTTGGCCACCTCGGGCTGCGGCCATCAGGCAGTGGTGGCGGATTAAGCAATCGTCATTGAGCGCAACAAAGGCGACTGAAGCAAGCAGCCAAAGCAATAAGCAATCTAGTGGACTTGAATGCAGCTTAAATCCTCCGAATGAAGGGAACACTAACGGGGTGAACCTAGGAAGGACGGCACGGGAAATGGGATTCCTAACAAGCGATCCAGGTGACCTATGCGAGCTGATCAAAATGTTGATGCTTGCAATTGCCAGGCGGACTCAGCTACATGAGCTCGCAAGGGCAGAAAAGGCGGAGGCGGACAAGTGGCGGTCAGCTGTGGATGAGATCACTCAGATTCATTAAACAGTCGACCTATGCGAAGGCCCTCGCGAAACCAAACCAAGAACAAATTGTTATTTCGCTCGCGTATAGCTCCAGTGTTTACACAGGCTTCGACTGGAACATGTATAGTTAAATAAACGAGATAAACACAAGCGAGAAAGAAGGAAAGAAAGAGGGAGGGGGAGGGTCCGATAATGGACTTGTTATAGTTCCTAGTTGCTGCACCAAGGTCAAGTCAAGTTGGCGCGTAGATGACCATTTTGCGGGATCCAGATTGCAATTCCACCAGCTCGCTAGTGGTACGTTTGCGCACCAAGCGGTGGGGCTGCAGTCTGTTCAGGCATAGATTGAAAGGCGGCAGCTTGTGCGCCAACTGACACTGCCATTCGCTTTCGGCTCGAATAGCAAAGGCGTGGTAGATCGCGTGAAAGTACACACTTGGAGTGCGGCAACTGAGTGTTTTCGGGCAACCAATTCATTTGCCCACTAAATACCATCCACTACTCTCATCTGTCTCTTCAGTTGAGACGTACCAATAAGGCATATTTGGTCTATTGTTACATTTTGTCTTTCGAACGGATGCGCTTGTTAATGTTTATCCACCCGCCTGAAGGTAAAAGCTGAGCCACTTGGAATTAGCGTTCTATGTATATTCTGTCGCGATGGAATCCTTAATTCCGATTGTCAATCAACTTCAAGATGTATGTAATGCAGTCACAATTCCCTTACCTATCGATCTGCCACAGATTGTTGTGGTTGGAACCCAAAGTAGTGGCAAGAGTTCTGTCATCGAAAGTATTGTTAAACGCGAATTTTTACCGAGAGGATCTGGAATTGTAACAAGAAGACCATTAGTGATTCGCCTTTTCAAAATCAACGATGAAGACATCAAATATAGCAACCATAACATCAATGGCTCAAACCAATCTCGCTCCGGCGATTGGGTTAAATTCAAGCATCTCGATAAAGAGTTCGATGATTTTGATGAAGTTCGTCAAGAGATCGAACGCGAAACTGAACGAGTTTGCGGAGCTAACAAGGGTATATGTGCCGAGCCCATAACATTAGGGGTCTATTCTAAAAATGTTGTCAACTTAACTCTAGTCGATTTACCCGGCTTAACGAAGAACCCTGTCGGTGATCAACCTGAAGATATCGAAATACAGATTCGTGAATTAGTGATCAAGTACATTAGAAATCCTAATTCGATAATACTGGCTGTCACGGCTGCGAATACAGACTTTGCTACCTCGGAGGCAATCAAATTGGCCCGGGAGGTCGATCCGGAGGGAAAGAGGACGCTTGCTGTCCTCACTAAACTTGACATCATGGACCCAGGAACTGACGCGCTCGACGTGCTGACGGGCAAGCTGATCATGATTCGATTAGGCATAATCGGTGTTGTCAATCGGACGCAACAAGATATATTGAACAAAAAACCAATTCAAAAAGCCATAGAAGACGAGACAAGTTTCTTGCAACGTCGTTATCCTTCGATCGCAGACAGGAATGGCCAACCCTACCTATCCAAGCGACTAAGTCAATTACTCATGAGACACATTCGTGATTGCCTACCTGATCTCAAAATAAGGATCAATTCTTTGACATCTCAATACCAAGCTCAACTAAACTCTTATGGTGATCCAGTGACAGACAAAGCAAAGACAATCATTGATGTTATAACTAAATTCTCGCTTTCTTATTGTGACACCATCAAAGGTGGAAAACGACAAATTAAGACCACCGAACTTTGTGGTGGAGCTAGAATTCAATACATCTTCCATGACTCCTTTGGTAGGGCGCTCTCAGCGATCAATCCGCTCGAGTCGCTGGACAATAAGGCTATTCTGACGGCTGCTCGGAATGCCGCCGGAGTACGGACAGCTATTTGTGTGCCAGATGTATTCGAACTTCTAGTAACGAGCCAGATTAAGCGCTTAGAGGATCCAAGTTTGAGATGCGTAGAACTGGTCCACGAAGAGATGGGACGCTTCGTCCGACACTGTGGCGACGAAGTTCAGCTCGAACTGCTAAGATTCCCTAGGCTACGAGAAAAAATAGAAGAAATATTGACCAAGCTACTGGACGAACGACTCCCTGTTACACGAGAAGCTGTTGAGAATCTAGTGGGCTATGGCTCTGCTTTTATCGATACTGAGCATCCAAGACTTAGAGAATCGCACTACAGCGCATATCATGAACCTACTAGGCTCCCTGCGGAGACTAAAGCCATACAGAATGGATTGCCAAATGGGAATGTAGGAGCGGATGATATAAATTTAAGACACGAGCGTGAATTGCGTGAATGCGACTCAATCGCGAGAAAAATCAACGCTTACTTCAACATAGTCAGAGAGGAAATTAAGGTGTTCGTGCCAAGAGCGATAATGCATTGCATGGTCAATCACATCAAGTCAAATCTACAATCTGCTTTGATAAAAGAAATATATCACCGGGAGGTATTCGATGAATTGCTCAGTGAGTCGGACGACATTACTAGAAGAAGAAAAGAAACCGCCGATATGCTGGCAGCCTTGAAAAAAGCTGGAGAAATTATAAATGCCATACATTACCAAAAATAAGAGCTTATGATACACCACATCTTGTGCATTTTCGAATAAACAACCATCATCGAGTCGATCCAACTTTAATCTACCTACACTCCAAGATTGTGTCAATGCAATGGTAATCATGAAGCCGGAGGCCTATATCATATAGTCTGTTTATACAAAAGCCGGAAGCAATCAACTGAAAGTCGCTAGCCTGCCCCCTCTGGTTCTAACTTGTCTCGACAGCTCATTTACTCTTTCCCTCTGCTTGATTGCAACATCGTTCCTGTTGCTTGGCTTCCTAAACGAGAGAAGGTTTAATGCTCGTCTATTCAAAACCAAATTCAGAGGTTTGGTCAGAGCTTGGGCAGAGATATTAGTGGGTATTTTAACTTCCATCTCATGTGATTCGTCTTCTCTTAGCGCTGCTGGCCTAAACTGTTGATTTTGGTTGAATTGGTTTGCTTGGTTCAGCTGGTTGTTAGGTAGAAGAGAGGATCCATTTATCTGATTTGGTCGATTTGTAGTTCCACCAAAAGCTAAAGATTGGGAAAGCCAGTTGGTCAAAAATTAGTAATCGTCCATCGATATAACGACCAGACGTTGAATCTCGTACTTACGTATGAGACCGGTGGTTACCAGTGTGGTACATATTGGCATGGTGTTGACGAATCTGCAAACTGTTCCATTCACGAGATATAAAGGGCCAGCTTTAGGTTTGTTCCACATACCGCGGAAGAAGGTAAGTTTACGGGACTCTCGCCCCTTTCCAACATTTTCAGCCTCTGACCCCTGCCTTGATTCCGGGTTTTCGCTCAAACCGTCCTCGGTCGGGGAGTAAGTGGAATCCTCGTTCACATCAGACAAAAGGGCACTTCCATCGAGCTTGAATAAGTCAAAGTTTCTCTCCGAACCTGATTGATTTGCCGTGGATGGGACGAAAACTAAAACCTCATTACTTGTAGGACCTGTTGAGGTTGGACGGGCACCCTCCTGGGCCAGTGATCCAATTACCAGAAGGATTGAGGTACCAACGAAAATGAGAAATCTGGCCCCCATTTTGATATGCTTATTAGGAAATCTGATGCTGATGGATCTGATAGCGAATTTAAAATGAGAAACTTGCCAACATCTAGTTTCACATCATATTTCGCATAAGTTCTCTAAACTGTTTTTGTGAACTAGATCAGGCTCATATACCTGCGCGAACGGAAGTCAGCTTTTGTTCTAACAAATTGGATCGGCATTGTCCGCTTCTCTCCATTGTAGGGTATGACAAGCTTTATTCTATCTAGGCAATTTGGATGACACCTATTTGAATTGATAGTGAAACAAAGATTTAATTGTAACGACCATGTCTAAGCTGAAAGTAAGTGTGAGCCTCGGAAGCCTCTTTGAAACGTTTCTCTTGTATCCGTCTAGTAACAATGTCTGCATCTGAATGTCTATCCGGGTGATGTGTAAGCGCTGACTTTCTGTACGCCCTTTTGAGATCTTCACGCGTAAATTTTGGATCTAAACCCAACATTTGATGATAGTCCTTCTTTCTGGTTTGCTTAGCAGCCTCTTTGGCATGATTTAAAAGTATTGCATAGTCTTGGTTCGAGCTATCTAATTCACAAATGTGCTCGTAAACAATCACAGCCTCTTCAAATTTACGTTGTCGCTGGTATATCTCAGCCCTCTTTAAATGAGCCTTGAAATAGTTATCATTTATTTTAACAGCATTCGCACATTCGTCTGCCGCTTGATCATAAGAACCCAACCTAAAGTAGGTCATTGCCATGTTGAAATGAAGTATCGCAGACATTTCTTTATCATTAAGCTTTCGGGCGAGCTGATTTGCATTCTTGTAAACGCGAATCGCTTCATCGAACTGATTTTTTCTGTACTTTTCGTTCCCTAGATCTTTTTGTGCCACCATTAGCTCATGGTCGGATATTTGCTTGACCGGAGGAGGTGGTGGAGCGGGAGGAGTTCGTGGCTCTGGATGAAATTTTGGACTCAATGAAGGTTGTGAGGGTCGCACATTCTGCGAGTTCAGGGAGGTTTGAAGGTCGGGAGGTGGCTGAGGATCCGAGGGTAGTTGGAGGTCAGGCGAGTGTGGTGTATCTGAAGGAGGTTGGCGTTCCGGTGGAGGTTGCTGATCTGGAGGTGTTTGATTGTCAGAGGGATGTCGCTGCTCTGGAGGAGTTTGTGTCCTCAAGGGACTATGAGGCTGTGGAGGATCCTCTTGCTCAGGGAAACCTTGTGTTGCTTTAGGAGGAGTCTGAGGCTCAGGGGTTCTGGGCTTTGATTCTGGAGAAGTTTTGTTGCCTTTTGTTGATCTTCTTGAGCTGTCGGTCAAGTCCACTATATTCGGCTCCAAGTTGATAACATATTTTATGAGCTGGACTTCTTCATCATCAGAGATGGTAATACAATCATCCATGACGTGGATTATTGTAGGGAACTTTCAGTCTGAGCAGTGATTCTGGTGTTCACCAATTATTTTACCCAGACTGGAATGGCAATCAGAGAAACCATATTAACTCATGCAACGAAGATTTTTAATTCAAGAACATGAGTGGCTGGTCGTGAGTGCGCTCGTTGCAATAGTTTTACCCTCTTAGATTAGTCTGTTGAGTTTTCGGTGAACCATCATAAAATCACTGAGGTCCGATCAAAACAAGACCGCCAATGTTGAACCTACACTTGAACAATATAGATGCATTTTCAATAATGTCACCTGATTCGCTAGAAACGAACAAAATTCATTCGCGCGCAGTATTTATTTATTGTATCTGTTCTTGGCTTCTCGGGCCGGGTTCGATTCTCAGCTGCGTTCTTTTCTCTTTTCATCAGCCCAGACGGTGCTCGGTGGCCTACCACCGAGCAATCACGACTGTACCCACTGTAAGACCATAATCTGCGTGTTTGCGCGGGCTTGTCGAAAGCACCTGACCACAGGAGCTATATCTACTAGTGCAAGCAATCTATCTCCGTCCGCCACAAGTGTCGGTGATAGACCTGAGAATCTTTCATGAGATACTACGGTCCTTAAATGACGAGGGATGAAACAAACATTTAAGAAGTATGGAGCGAGCATCAGAGTCCACAGATAGACCGCGATAGTTCATCCCTGAGTGAACCCAGGCATGGCTTGATTCCATCTGATCTGACTTGAGCGGGTTCGTCAAAATCATAAGCTCAAAGTCTCTCCCATGAATGTATTTATTTTTGGTCTTGAATTCCATAGAATTTTCAAAGGGCGAAAAAAATGAATGACTCATCTCATGTAGCCACACTTCCTCAATTTGGGTGGCCCCTCTAGCTTGGGACACAGGTTATGATGGTACTTTCTTCCACCTTTAGCATCTCAGCGGTTGATCGTCGCATTTCTCTAGCCCAAATGCAGTGGTTCGAAGCATGCTATGATATATAGCTTGCACAAATTCTTTCACTGGAATGCCGGTCATCAAACTTGTTAATCTATCTGGGACTATTATTTATTTTAGTCGTGAGTATCACGATGGATCCACAGTGGATCAATAAAGATTTAAACCTGCAACGAAAATGGTTACCACACAGACGCGTGCGAAGGGCTGACCATGCGGTCGATTGGCGTGGTCGTAGCAGTTCGCAAATTCAAGCAAACTTTTTGCCGGTATCAATTTTGTCCAAGTTATAAGTCGAGATGGACGAAGCTGGACAAAGAATAGAAATCAAGAAACTCAATGCTTTACGTCAAGAGCAGAGGGACGTTGTGAGCAGATTAAATCTTTTGGAAAATGATCTCACTGAAACTAAATTGGTTGCTGAGGCTTTGAAACAGGTCGACCCAGAGCGAAAATGCTACCGATCGCAAGGTGGAATACTCGTTGAGCAGAAAGTCAAGGACGTAATACCTGCATTAGAGAAGAGTAGGGAGCAACTTGAAGCGATGGTAACCGGAGCAAAGAAAGAGATTACCGAAAAGGGAAAAGCGATCCAAACATTCATGACGGAGAACAACATACAGATAAGGAAACAATAAAAGTGTCAACAATATGCGAGAATGTTTCGATGAGCTTTTTAATTACCGGCGATACAGATTCTAGACTACTGATCTATTTTTGACAACATTGAAGAAGGGAATGTAGCTAGTGATGTACTGGAGGGCTGTTGGCAAGAAGCTGCTGAATAGTAAATAGAATCCAACAAATTCAATGATCACTCCGATAATTGGGTGACCTGAAAGAAGGACTATGATGCCTGTAAAGAACGCAATTGAACCTTTAAGCTTATGCCACTGAAAAAAGAACGAAAATGTTTTCCTAAATCCTATTATGAAAGATAAACCTGTCAAAAACATCAACTTTGCGAGTGTGAAAATGATGGGGTTTTCTTTCACTGTTATTTCAAATTGTTGCCTGTCAGATTAATCTATGAGTAATGGTAACTTACATTGCCAATAGCCAGCAATCCTTTGTCGAATAAGAATACTATCCCTAAGAATAAGAATGCCAAACCCATGCCAGTAAGGCCAAGGCCTATCTGTGTGTTTGTACTGATCTCCAACATAATTTCTGAGATAGTGAGCTTGTCTAATGATGTCTATAAACGAAATAATATTTCGTTTGTATTGCCAACATAGACATACCGCTACAAGATAAGGATATGACACTAACTAAGCTGATGAGACAAAATTGGACACTAAACTGCAGACAAACGTGGTCTGCTGTTGGGCGTCTCCGAGTCTATTTTTGCAAAAATTTACTGCGTGTAATACAGACGTCGCGGCGAGGTGATATTGAACTCGTTTAATCTCTGATGTATTATCGAGTAAAATAATATAGATCTCTATTATTCTACTCAATATTGGCATTGCAATCAATCGTTAATGGCGGCCATTAACGCTTTTGCCCGTGCTTTTTGGGAGATGCCTCCCATGACACGAATGTACATGGCTGCATCTGTCGCGACGACCCTTGGTGTTCAATTAGAGATAATATCCCCTTTCCAGTTATATTTCAATCCAAAGTTGATAGTGGAATCGCACCAGGTAAGTCACGATGTCAAGGTTAACTAGTGATGCGATTGACTCGATCAAGTGACTGACCTGTCCTCCTAAACAAATCCCCATTCTAGTATTGGAGGCTCATAACAACATTCCTATTTTTCGGTCCGCTGGGGTTCAACTTTCTCTTCAACCTAGTATTCACATATAGATATTGTAGAATGTTAGAAGAAGATTTCTTTAGGAACAGAACCGCTGACTTCTTTTATATGTTTCTAATTGGTGGGGTCCTTATGAGTCTACTAGCCTATTTTGTCAACATACTGTTCCTGGGACATGCTTTAACAATAATGCTCGTTTATATTTGGAGCAGGAGAAATCCGTCTGTGAGAATGAACTTCTTTGGTCTTATTACCTTCCAAGCCCCTTATCTGCCTTGGGTTCTGTTAGCCTTCTCCATATTATTAGGCAGCTCTACTGTAGTAGACATAATCGGTATAATTGTCGGACACTTCTATTATTTCTTCGAGGACGTCTTCCCAAATGAACCTCATGGATTTAGGGTCTTGAAGACTCCTAGGTTGATCGAGATTGCCTTCGAGAGGCTCGGCGTAGATGAACAACCTTTGGCAGAAGAAAATCGACCAGAGCAATTCGAGTTTGTCAGCGAGACACGACAACAGCGAGATCAGCCAAACAACCCGGAGGGTCGACCAGATCCTGTCAACAACTCTTCAGAATCCTCAACTGGGTCCAGTCAGCCAACACGTGATATCGCAACCAATGAACAACAAAATGAAACACCAATGGGACCGCCAGACCAAGAACTGAGAGCTAGACGCACTGCCGGTACTGGTTAGAAAATCACAATATTTCAAACACAATTCGGAGTAAAAACCCATCGCACCCCCTTAGTAATCCAAGAAATGCAACCCGTTATCGTGATAGAGGCTCTTGCCCTTGAACCAGCCGTGGTTAGTGCATTTTGTGCGCTTTTTCTATCCTCCTTTTCATGGTGAGGGTCTATTGATCTAAAATACATTAAGAATGTTGCGTGTGTGACATTTCAAAGAGCGTATGGAATGATTGCGCGACGAGTTTTGGGGTAGTCCTTGAACGTTTTGAGGTACCAAGAATGATTGAACATTCCCACGAATATCTGATTTGTTACAACAAATAGGAAAACCATCCACCATGTTGAACTTTTGCCACCCAAGACAATGGTGATTGCAAGATATATAATTATTTCTGCCATGTAATGAGGACTTGAGACCAGATCGAACCATCCACCAGTCGGAATCAAGTGTTTGGTTGTGTAGACGCGTCCAGTTGTGTCTTTGCGCAGATTAGCTAATATTCTATGACTATCGAATTGGATATAAGAAGACCATAGGAACAAAGTGACACCAATCATGTGACAGGGCGTGAAGAACTCATATTTGGTCGGCTTGAAGCGCATGGGAACTACAATGGGATGAAATAAGTTAGTTGTGTTCCCACTTGTTGGTAGTTAGAGAAAGTGGTAGAACTGCTCTCCAGTACTCACCTTGTCCGGTGAATCCTGGCGCCTCGGCCAACATCGACAATCCGACCCCAATATAAAAGAGATGGCCAAACATATAGTGAATAATGTTCATTTGAGCATTCGAATAAACACTAACCATCTTACATTCGCACAATCGACGGGTCACTTGAATGATGAGCAAGAATAGACCAATCAAGACTGACTCCGGTGATACTGCGAATGGTGAATGTGATATAAACGATAGGCATTAGGCATCAATCGATGGGTCAACAATGGTGACTAATTCAGGTAAGGAACTTGTACTTACCGGACGCAACACGATGATAACTAAATGTTTTGTAATCATAGTTAGCAAAGTGATCTAACACTTTATTCAGTATTGAATGCGAAGACGATACTAGATGTGGCTCTCCAAATAAGTTAATGTTGAAGTAAATATTAATCGCCAATGATGCCAATAGTAAATAAAATATTAAAGCCACTGAGTAAAAATGAAAGAAGTATCTCTTTGGTAGTTCGAGAAACCTCAATTTGTCGTGCGATTCGGCTGATTTTCCATACTTGACAATCCGATGAACAAAATTGGGCAATAAATCTGAATAGTTTAAAACTAACAAACCGGAAAAGCAAACCAACACCGACCCGATGGACCACTCGAGCCAGAGTAGTGTGTATGAGTCAAGCGTCGGTATTTGCATGGTGGATGATTCCCTGACTTCCCGTTCACCTTCGATATCTTGCCGAGTCTAGATGTGATTCTTGGGCTACAAGACCAGACACTCACACAAGAGTTTCTAGGGAACACTCAAATCGGGCTGAGATTTATATACAATCGCGTCAATTAATTCAACACTGTTTATGCATATATCTATATGACCTATCTATCTATCCACTCTGAGCTGCCTAAACCTAGCAAACTCTTAAATCTGATCACATAGTTCACAACTACATCACTTTCTCACCAAAAACCCTAACATCTCAACTGGATTAACTGACCGCTGTTTATTTGTCTTGTTGGTCAAGTTGACTGATTTGTTTGCAACTAACCGCAGCCAAAACTAGCGGCTACTCTGGACAGTTTTTCAATGTTCCACCAATCTCGGTGGTCTTGAATTTGACACTCTTTAGTCTAGAACTTCTTGTGTCCTTTAAAATGTTTCATGGGAATCTAGGGTGGAAGTCGGTGTGCTTTGAGGATGTTGAATGCTATTGCGCAATGCTAAACTTTCTTTCACCAAGCGGTTGTCTGTACTGTTCGAGGTGACACTCGAGGTTTGATACTCGCTGAGTTAGCTTGATTTAACTATGAACAGGAAGTTCCGCCACAACCAACTAGTGGTCAGCCGCTGTACTAACTTGCCGGCTAGAGAGTGAAGAGGAAAGAGAAGAAGTGGCCACTCACGTTAGCTGGCCAGCAATCGAGCTGAGAGGAGAGTTAAAGATAACGTTGCAAGTCCAACCTTTCGCTCGCTTTAAACAACAAACTCGCCTTTACCTGAGCCACAAATCGAAAGTGAGAGCGAGACGAAGTACGAGAACCGGTCAAGAGAGTCTGGCCATCTTGATGCCTAGCTAGTGGCTGAGGAACAGAAATCGGGCTATTTGGCCGCCGAAATAACTGAATCCATGTTGTTGTTGTTGTTGTAGCTGCTGCTGTCGCTTCTACCACGATCGACGCCACTGCTGTTGCCGCTGCCATCTTTGGCTGTGATCATTATTCGAAAACTTGCTAAGAGAGCTGAACCGGAGGTTCTCAGAATGGATCGTAGTATACTCGCGAGCTCAAGATGCTGCTACATTTACAACGAGTTCGAAAGCAGTGGAAGGGCGGACGATGGAGAAGATTACATTGAAGTTAGGGAGCAATCAATGAGGATGCGAGAGTAGTTGGCTGTTGCTAGATTGGGAGAGGGCGAGAGAGTTTAAGCTCGAGGGTTAAATGGTGATTCAGTCGGCCGGCTGCTAGAACTCTTGGGGTTACTCTCTCCCTCCCTCCCTCTCTCTCACTCATTCCCATTCGCTCTCTACCTCCTCTTCGGGCTCTACCTAATATCTCTTCCCGCTGCTTCCTCTTTCCTGTTGCCACTTTCGCTAAGCTGGACTCAACGCAACAGGCTAAGCTCATGTTAGAATAATGGACAGGGGAAGGAGATGATACCGACCGAGCGGAGATAACTATTTTTCACTAGCCTTCATCCAGATTTACTCCAGCACTTCTCGAACTGAGCCTCAAGTCAAAGCTAGCCTGACTTCAGCTCAGCATGTCTATCCTGGCCAGCACCAATAACCTGTCTATGGCGCCTGAATCGAGCTGATCAGAGGCAGTATTAGCATGAACGTCGGTATCAGTAAATGCATTGGAGCGGCCATCATATCCTAGTTTGCTCGTTAGCATAGGCATTATCATTTTGTTCGTCACTTTCTCGACTCGATTTAACCGCATTACTCGCTGTTACAGTTGCTAAAGCTGCGAAGTAGCCAAACTGGACTCCAGGAACGAGAATGATAACCGTCCCTTTCAGTCTAGCAATTCCAGTCGGCTGAGCAGGAACGTAAACCGGTCAACGTAATAGCGCCGAGCAAAGTCTTTAATGAAGTCCACCTCAAACTGTCTCAACTAAGTCTAGCGTCGGCGCTTCCGATTGGCTCGGAGGCATTGGGATCGAGCTAGCTAGAGACATTTAATTAGCCAGCATTCAAGTGATCAGCCAACAAAGTTTGCAAGATTATTGGTTTTCCGTTGAGCTGATGGTCCAGAGCAGCATGCAATTCAGTAGCCATTTCGCTGTTTCCACCTTGCTTGCTCTAATCATTTTGGATTCATTGTGCTCCAGAGAGATATCCCGCATTAAACTGCTTCTCATGATCTCACCTTCTCTCGATGGTCGGCCAACACATCTATTTGCGATGCACCAAGGCTCGCTAACTTCTTGTATGAATAAGCACGAGAAACCAAGAACAGATATATCTCCTGTCGCTTATCATTTTCGCAATCAAGCACTTGCACTAAGTAGATTCAAGATCATCAAATAGTGAGTGAGACAAGCTCGCTCCTGTCAGCTCATAGCTACAGTTACAATTGATGCCTCTGCTTTGGAGTTGCTGCTGCTAGAAAGCGGAAAGCTTTCGCTAGCGGCAGTTTGGGGACACTCATTCAACGCTGGCGCCAGCAAGGACGACAACTAAAGCAGTATCTCCGGCACTCCTCCAAGGGAAATGGAGGCTTCAGGTTGCACTATCGCCCGTTAACCCGTTGGCACCAGCTGCCGTCCATTGAAATGCTATTGTGGGAATACATTTCGTCACTTACGGCCTCCAGCAAATGGTTGAGAGCTTGGAAGGCGATTGAAGGAGCACTTGAATCACTGTTCAGTCAACCGTTTTGTTTTAGTATTGGCGCAATTTTGGGGAGGTTAAATTACCAAAACTCATTATTCTCAGCTGGTGGCTCAAAGCTAAACACGTGTTCATTTATCGGGTAGACAAATCTTGTCCTCGCCCGTGCTGGCAACCAATTGGTTGAGCCTATTCCAATGAGCGCGAGAGAGCTGTTCCGGGATCGAAGCCAGAATAGGAAAGTGAAGACAAGAGTGGAGAAGTGGAAAGCTTTCCAACCTGCATCTAACTCGTTTTTTTGCCACCAGCGGCGCGGCAACAGGGTCCATTCACCTGTTGGGAGGGCAAGGTAATGCGTCTTCCCATCGCCTACCAAAGGGCGCGCTCCTTAGCACTGCCACTGTTGGATTGTTCTCCAATGCTTGCTGTTGCTGGGGAGTTAGGTTGGTTAGCTTCACGTTTACCTTGCTAGCATGTGCAATCTGAGTTGTGCAGGTTGTTGATGAATGGGCATAATTAGGGAAGTATTGCTTAGCGCGTGCAGGGAAAGCGAGAGAGCGCAATAGGGTTTGCAGGGGAGGCTGTGGCAACGCGAGCGCGCTCCCACACGAGCTTGCCAAGTGTGTGGCATATCCGCACTCAATCCGAACAAGCCACGTCCGTTTCCTGCTTTTATCCTGGCATGTAAAATTTAGCTCTTGAGTTTGGTGGCCAAAGTTGACGTCAGATTTTAATAACAATAATGATTATTATTTACATTCTCAATGCCTGAAGAAGGCAGCGTGGCAACAAACTTCTAACATCTCTAGCGCAGCATGAGAGTTGCAACGCCTGCTGATGCTATGAGATTCTAACGGGCATAGGCTGTTTCCCGAGTTGATTTGTAGCTTGGGGTTATTTTTGGAGCTTCAGTTAATCAAGCAGCTGGCTTTGCTTCAAGAAATGCCTTTCATGTAGTGAGTTAGAAAGATCAGGCCTAAGCCTTTGCGCAAGATGGGCGTTTCTCAAGTGCTACCTTGCTGCTCAACCCTCGAAGACAACAGGGAGTGCACCTAGAACGGAAGTTCTAGGTCTCTCAAACATTTCTAGCTGAGATTTGCTAGTATATAAAGAGAAAATTTTTCAAGAAGAGCACATCAATCGAAAGTAGCAATCATAGCTAAAAACATCAACGAATAAACAAACTTAAATTTCTCGTTCAACGACCCAAACCCAAAACCCAAACAATCCAAAATGTCAAGAGCAATCGTAAGTTTTCTCCCATATTCATTCCGTAGAGGCGTGCCGCTGCGAAAATACGACTCCCGATAAACCAGCTTAACCAGAACAACCTCGCTAACTCAACTCATGTCCATCCGAAGATCATCATCGCCCTCGTTGCAGCTTTCGTCGCAGTGGCTAGCGCTCAATACCTAGCTGGCTACTCAGCTTACCCGGCCGCCTATGCCACATACGGAGCCGCATGGCCAGGATACACCGCAGTGGCCTCACCAGCCATCGCCGCTCCAGTTGCTGGCTACCCATACAGCGCCGCCTACTTGCTCAAGAAGTAAACACCTCACGGCAAGCGAAAGTCTACTGATCTATGAGGGAAACTTTACTGATGCCAAATTACCACCATAAAGCTCAATAGGATCGTTAAGTTCTAGGCCGTTTGCAGCTTGGGTCAAAAGCTCGAGACGTGACGAAAAACTGGGACGCGATGGGACGAACTTTTGCAGTTTGCCAAAGACATTTGTCGTACATCAACATTAAGTGCAGCTTGTTGGCATCAGCGTCAGTTTCAATAAATAGCTAGCATCTGGTGAAAAGAATATGACTCCTCGTTCTTCTAAATTAATCAAAGTTCGAATCATACACCTGTCAGCATTTGCGCCCATTCGCACCTCGTGGTTTATAAGCCCCTTGAGAGTGTAAGCGAGCACAGAACGTCACTCACCCGGTGGCAGCGCCCACAACTGTGATCGAGCTTTTACAGCTGGCGTACTATCCCGCTCGCTCGACTGTAATCAGCTGCTGCCAGTCAGCTGAGGAAATCGCCTCGCTCCTCAACATTCTCTCATCTTTGGACCCACGAGAGTTGAACTCTTGAGAGATCATATCAGATATATCATTTAGATTCTCTAAATCAAATCTTTTATGGCCGGAAAGTTTCGTGTCTCAACCAAATGGGACCCTGCCCTCATTATATTCCAAATACTTGCCATCCAATTCCTTAGCTATTCCACCATCACCCTCCTCATATTGGTGGCTACCATTTTGTCTGGTTCGACTCCCTCTATTGTGTATATATTCGATCATAGGGTAAGTTGAAGAATTGGCTCACCAACTTGATCGACAGGGGACTTAAGTAAGCTAGAATCTAATTCCGAATACCCCTGAACAGGCTATGAGACTTGGCACCGCTAAGATGATCATACTAGCTCATATATTGAACTCGTTCGCAGGTGCTCACTTGATCAAGTTATTTGTAGAGAGATCTAAAGCATGCTTGGATTTCTCCTTAACGTATCACATGCTGCACTTCATCTCAGTTTGGTATTATTCTAAGGGCATTCCCGACACATTTATATGGTATTTTATAAATGCTGTATCGGCATGTATTATGTGTGTCGCCTCAGAGTTCTTATGTCGCCGCGAAGAAATGAAGTCCATCATTATATCATCCTCTGTTTAGGCAACGAAATCTGTGATAGGTCGTAACTTCGGCAATCCTTTAGTATCTAATTTTGCGGCTACCGTCCACAGCCCGACCATTTGTCGAGAGGTCATGTTGCCATGGTAACACAAGCGACGGCCACCAAAGTGGAGGTTCTCGGATAAGTCCTCAGATCTGAAACAGCTAGAGACATTTCGCGATACATGTTAACTATGAGTTCCGGACAAAGCGACGACACGCCTATGAAGGTTGATGCCCTCGCAGATTCAGAATCTCCGAAAGCCGACAATGATAGCAGAACCCTGAATTCAAGACGAGAGACCGAAAATGCATCATCTACGAGGCACCCGGCTCGTGTTAGCGACAAAAAAGTGAGCGGTGCCGACGATCCCAAGGACCAATCGATCCGGGGTTTGAGTAGATCTTTTTCTGTAAACATCGTTGGGTCCCTCGAAGAAGGAGAATTCGCAGCTGTTAACGACGTTTACATCAAGTATTCTTTGATAAGCGGTCCTGATTGGATTCTAAGCTCAGGAACTGATGTCGGTATCACACAGATAGCACGTTATAGATTGATGGAGAACGGCAGGCATAAATTTGTTTGGAATCAGCCGATATCTGTGAGCTATAGAAGTTTCAACTATTACGGCTGGCCACAGGTAGTAGTTAGTGTTTACAATTTTGACACTTTTAGAAACGATCAGATACTTGGATACGGCTGCATTCATTTACCCATTTCAACTCAAATCTCCTCACAAGAGAGTCAAGAAGTTAAGATATATTCGCCCCAATCTTCCTCGTACCTAAAGCAGATCTTGAGCTGGGTTGCTGGAAGGAAACCAGAACTTGTGGATTCAAAATTATTCGCACAAGGTAGTTGTAGGCCGACACTTCAGATGGTCGCAGTTGGCAAGCTGCTACTCTCACTCAATCTTACCACGAAAGATGTCAGCAACAACGGATATAGCTGGAGATGAGTTTGACCTAAGCACAACATACGTCCGTAATGTTAGTTGGATAAACAATCTTCTTAATGGTGCTTGTGCACTACTGTGGCATCCATTTCTCCCTCTATATGAGTCCAACTTCATCTACAATTGCTTATTCTCGGACAAATCATATTGCTATGGTGACTACGATTGCAGAAAGTCTAAACTTCAAACCGAGTACCCCTCTCCTGGTTCGAGAGAAATCACCCCCATAGCTTACATATCAGACCTGTTCAAGTCAATCGTCGGTCGCAACTCTATCCCATCAGAGTTTCATGTCAATAATCAAACTGGTGGAGCATGGATCTCACGGACTATTTCTCAAGTAAAGACGAATCTAACTTTTGGTCGCACGTTGTTGATTACCCAATTGATAGTGTGCACGATAATATTGGGAAGGTACCTAGTGAACGATATCAGGGTCATTCTCAGACTGGAAAGGACTAAACGCTCGAGACAGGACTGATTAGACGAGATCATAATAGTTCAGAAGTATGGGGTGTATTTTTTTACTGGTATTGCCTATACGCACCATAAAACATAAGCCTCGCTGACATCTTACCCCGCCTCTACTATCGCTAGTAGCTAGGTCGGAGCGATGTGGAGGAATCAATCCATTCTTTGTCCCTTCAGATGTGCCCGTATTTTGGGTTAATCAGGGGATTTTTGACCAATCTTCTCATCCTACTGTCGTATATCTGTCGACAACAAAACACTAACTCCGGGTTGACGTCGCTCTCTGGTATTCTGTTCCTTCTCGGATAAGATTCATTAGACACTGGGATGGTCACGTCGGTCAACGACCAAGTTGTATTGACCTGTTCCATTTTAAACCGCCTCCTGTAGCGACAGTATTCATTGAAAGTAAGGACATAACATTTATCTTCAATGCATTCAACGCTATCCATATCTCTGTGTCTCGAGGCGAAAATTTCCTCAGGTAAATGATGCGATTTTCTACCTTCCTCTGTGTGCTCTGGTCTGTAATACCACAGTAAGCTCATCATGACACTTCCAGTTTCGGCATCCTCCCAGAATGCGCACACCTTAGCGATATATGGGAGATCAGTCTTTCTAGCACCACTTCTGAGCAGTACACTATCTCTAACTTGTATCACATCTCCCTCTGCATGTTTGATGGCGGGATAACAAATTAAACGTCTAGGAGGTTCATCGTCCCTGAGGTAGATGACCTTCTCTTCTGGAACTCCGAGTAAGGACCATGAACCTTGGGGTACACGCTTCTTGATAACCTTGACGTTTAATTGACTCTGGTTCCTTTGGTCCGAAAGATCTAAGGCATCATCAACTGGTAAACAATCATTTTTAGAACCATCTGTGCTTGCCGTGCTCGATTCCTGTGGCGAACTTTGCGCTTTTGAGACGCGTTTACCATCGCTACTCAAATCTTTGCCTATCGCTAGACATAATTTACTTGAAGTCTTAGGTGAGCTATTATCTTGGTCAAGGGTTTTACCGTTGTTGACCATAGCGTTCGATAGGTGGTTATCAATTCGTGATTCCTTATCGTCTCTAGAAGCGGTCTTAACTGTTACTGTAGGATTGCTTCTTTCGCATTCTTGAGCATTTTCAACACAACTATCATGCTTTGATGAGGTCTCTATCTCGGAACGCTGTTTAACGGTTTTTGTCAGACTATTGTTGTCACTTGCCTTTAGACTAGCTTTGCACGAAGATGATGGAGCGGAGAGATTTTTGTTCATGCCACCACAATGTGGAGTAGTGTTGGGTGAGCATTTTTTATAATTAGACGACTTGGAATTGCTGCTCGGCGATTTTGATGTGCTAACCTTCAATGCCGTCATCTTGACATATGCATAGTTTTTGCTCTCTCTTTTGAATTTTAGATATTGCTCTTGAACGGGTGGCCTTAAGGTTTCAGTAGCTGGACTGCTGTCCTCAATAGGACGGTTTGCAGCTATAGTTAGGTTCGTGCTACTCCCCTTGCTCGAGTCTTGAGCCACGGGACTGTTCAATTTGACGATGCTCAAACCAGGTGTCTGAGTGGACCTCGACACACTAGATTGGCTAGAGTTTTCAGAAATTCTGTGATTGCTTTTGGAACCCTTGGAGCTGCTTGGTAATACGACTGGAATTGGTGAGGATGTCATGACACCGTTGGAAGCTTTCAGTCTTGTCTCTTGTTGATGAGTACGTTGCGTATCCGTAACTGGTTGGTTGCGAGAATATGTCTTTATTGCCTTGTTGATAGGGGTTATGGGAGAAGGTGGCGCAGGTGTGGATAAAAACGATGAATTAGATTTGGGTGAATCGTTCACGTTGCATCGAACGTCATCAAATCTGTCTGAAGAGTGTCCGTTTAGCTTGGTGCGTTTAGTATTCACAATGGGGCTCGCTGAAAATAATGATGAATTGCTTGATCGAGTCCTCTTGGACGATGAGCTCATAACAGATACCTCGCTCTCATTGCTGGAGCTTTTACTGTTGTTGAGGCTTACATCAGCACTGCTCCCACTTTTGGACAAAACAGAATTAACCCTACTACCGTTGCTCTTGCCACTACTATTCTTTTGTTTATGGTGTTCCTCAAGTGATTCTTGCAAGGCTCTCTTGAGGTCATTTTCTTCGGCACGAGACGGATTGGTGGCAAGCTGGTATTTGAAGAAGTGAGTTTTGGCGGCTCGGCGTTTCGGCCTGCCCTTGCTGGTTAGCCGCTCGCTTCTAGACCGGCGGCCCATGTTTGGCCGGGTCCCCAAATAAAGCAAAGGGGAGGTGGAATGGAGTATGCTCGAGACGAGGGGCTGAGCTCTTGCTAGAGTTGAATGCAAACACAGTTCGCTTCCGATTACGCTGGCTATAAATTTGGTCTGTGACTTAGGTTCAGATGCTAAACGGACTGAAAATTTCAGCAATATTAGAGTGAATTTTGTGGATTTTGAATAGCTAACAATGAAGCCATAACGATCGATTCATAACACTTGGGTTTTAAGTGGTTGCCGATTATGTAAGCTAGCGTTGGTGTTCAAGGCAAACAAAAATAGACTCAACAAAGCGAGCGCACAACAGCTGACTCTTCTAGAGACAAATAACTGTTGGCGTGTCAAGTCTCATTCACAATGACTGTTCTCGTCAAGCCTGAAATAGGGCGGCCAGTGTGAGATAGGCGCTGGTTCTTGGTGCGGATTGTAGGGCTTGCGATTGCAATAGGATGGCGAGATTTGTTGCTCGTAGGCCAAGAGTGAGGATTCGGCCGGTCAGGGACTATCCAGCTGCGGCCACTTGACGATGCTATACTGGCGACAAAATGTCCTGGCGCCTGGCGGTCGAAGTTCAGGCCTGTTAAGTTGTATCGTTTTGTACGCTTGCTAGCATGCGAGAAAGCCAGATTGGTGCTGCTACTGCTGCTGGCACCGCCGCCGCCGCCTGGCTAGCTAGGTTTGGCTGGTTAGTAGTATGGGCAACAATGACGACGATTATGAGCCGATCGCGATGAAAACAACACTCTCGGCGCCACTGCTAGCGCTTGAAGCCAGCGGTCTGAGTTGCTCCGCTTGCGTTAGCGCCACTGCTGCCGATATAGAATCGGGGCCGCAACTTGCGTTCGCCACACAAACAATTGCAAGCCCACAGAGCTCGCCCTCCACTCAACTTATACCGCCTGTGCGCTGGCCCAGCTAGGCCAGTTTGTGCGTGCGTGTCTGTGTGCCAAAGCTGTGCTCATATAGTTGCGTGAGCGTAGAGTTGAATCTGATTAACGGATGGCGATGATAATGCGCTTGCTGTTGTTTGGCTGTCCCCAGACTATTTCGGTCTATATTTGCGCACCAGTCTCTGTCCTGGGGCCAGCTAGACGAGAGTTTGCGGGTTTCTGGTTAGCTTTGAGGTGGGTTTGCTGGTTTTTTAATATGTGTTTGGCCGGAGTTTGCAATGCGGCTGGTATGTGTGTGCGTGCGTGCGTGCGTTTGTATTTGGGCTGGCGTTGGCCGCTGCCAGCGCAATTGCAAGTTTTTCTTCCGCACAGCGAGGGCACAGCAGCGCATTGCACAGGGGGACGCTTGCCGGGCCAGAGTTTGTGCTTATAATGCCAACCATCCTGCGCTTATATTTGGCGGCTCCTGTCGCGCACACAGACGAACGGGACCAGGCGCGGAGGCCGCACAAGGGTCCGCACTGGCGCACAGACGGGCGGGCGCCCGTCTACAGATTCGACGAGAGGCTGGCGCATTCGCTGGCCCGACTGGCCGCCTGCGCTTGGAGAGCACAAAAGAGAGGAGCGAGCGAGGAGGGTTCCCCCAAATTGGCCTGGCGAACCCGAGCGCAGACGGACGGACGGACGGACGCGCACATTTCGCATGGCATTGTGCCTGGCGGACTAACTCGCCGCTCGTCCGCCAACACTCGAGCTCCCATTTCACATTAGCGGCAGCGGCTGCGGCGGCGCCACTGCTCCTCGACGCTGCAGTTCGCTGGCGGAGTTCGAGCCAATATAGGTTAGTCGTCGCTTCTGGATAATAAGTCGGCGGAGTTGAGTGCGCACGCTCTGCTTTGTGGCGCTCGCCAGCTCGGCCGCCCTAGAAATTCGGCCGGCAGCAAGAGAGGGAGCAGGGGGAACGAGAGCGGCGATGGCAGAGTGGAGCCTCACTGCCACTATTAGTGCGACCGGCGCCATCTTTTCGGCGCCAGCGGCGCGCGCAATTTCGTGCCAACTGCCGCAGCTCGGCCGGCGTCGCGCTTGGCTGCCAATGGGAGCCGCACGGACTGGTTGCTCGCACTATAAACTGGCCCTTTATGGGGCCGGCCGCGGGCCAACCAGCCAGAGGAAGTGGAGTCAGACAGGTCGCGCCGTCGAGCGAGCGACCGGCGCGCTGTGTCGGCGGTCGGCGCCCATGCTTGCGCTCCGGTTGGTCCGGCATGGGCGTGTCCGCGCCTCGCGGGACAAGCGGTCGACGGACGGACGGCCGCGCTCGCAGTTGGATTCTGCGACCAAAGACGCGCGCTAAAACAGACGCCCGGCCGCGAGTCGCCGCCGAGCTGAACAAAACAAAATGTCCAATTGCACGACCAGAGAGCCCAAATACTCGTTTTAGCTCGTTCAACTGCCTTGTAATTAGCCCGAAGCTGGCAGCTAGACCAACTTGATAATTACTATTCCCATCTCATGTGTCAACCGCATTTAATTTGGCCACCATCTCCACTCTTGCGGGCACCTCAGCGTGCTGATTCAACGCTCTGTGTCCCGTTCGCGGGCTCCTCTCTCAACAGGTTGTCGTGATGCAATAGCGGTGATAATATTTGTCATAATATGAGTGCATGGCCAAATATGATTCACCTAAACAAGCAAGTATAATCAGACTCCTGGGGGAGTTAGCAAAATTTAGCGAGTCTAAATGTATGAGCAGGGTGAATATTGTCAACTTTATGGCCAACATTTCGCTCATCATTTGGATACGCTCAAATACGGACAAATAGGATTCGTCAATTTGGCACCCACTTTCATGCAAACACAACGGCCAATTAGACCAACCACCTTCCCCCCCGTCACCTGCGCCATCGGACTCTATAAGATCTTTGTTTTGTTCAAGAGTCTCCAAGTAGCGCGAAACTCGGTATAAATTGTAACAGTGGCGGACAATTTGATTTAGGTTATTGTAAATGTTCACTAATAAGCCCATAGCCCCATTTAGGGGACCAGCCGCGATAAATAAGCCCAAGAACGCGGTCTGAAATAGATGGCGCGGGCTTGTTATCATTCGCAAGATTGACCTATGCCAGCTGATTCCCGTCCTCCTGAACGCGTACCCTGATTCGCCCTGCCTAGTCAGTATAACTGATCCCTTAGAGTGGTACCAAAAGAGGTTGTTCGCTAGATCCATCACTGTAATTAAGAGTAGGAAGTAACAGATGGTTGATTCCTCATGCCAACTTTTTGTGGCGGTATCGCTTTCGCTCAAGTTGAATTCATCTTGAATATTCTGCAAATTTAGCAATCTTGCCCGTGCTAGAATCTTTGCCGGACCTTCAAGTCCAACAATTCTTAACAGCATCAAGCAATGACATATGATCAGAGACGCGTTGAACGCTTTACTCAAATTCAAAATCTTGATCAAGTTTATCCTTGCCTCCTCGCTCTCTTCCGCCGACATCCGCTGGTCTGTGACGCCATCTTCGTGATTTCGCCGATCATCTTGGCCATCTCCTCCCTCTAAGATGATCCCTTCGGTTTGACGGTTCTTAATTCTGTTAAAAGTCGAGTTGTTCATTCTGATCAATTCGAGTAGGCGCAGCAAGCCTCCAAGATATGGCCATATGATGCTAGGCTCTAGATACTCTCCAAGTCTACTCAAGAATTGCCTGTCGAGATAGATCTCCTCGCTCCTCGCCGTTCTGCTATCAGGTATCTGGGTATCCGAAGACCTAAAGAGCAACCTCAAAAGTTGCTCATCAGGGTGGATGTGTTCCGCCGGTGACAGGTGAGCGCTTGCTCGCTCGACATCGGCAGCGCGTAAATTACGCGCTCTAACGAGCCGCAAACTGTCACTGTTTCTGGTTGTTGCAATACGATCGATGATTTGCCGTCTGAACCCATTTTCAGGTCTGCACATTACAACGGGTCTCCTCTAAGAGCAGAGACTTCTACTTGCTTTCTTTAAACTTTCGTCAAGTTCGAGTAGATAGTTGTCGAGCCACTAACGATGTGTCATAATTTGCACTAACACTGATAGTATAAGATCAGCCCTGTGGGAGCTTCAACGATCCATCGACTAATCTAAGCTTGTTATTTGAATGTGAGCCTGAGCAAGCCATTGGAGTTTTGGCATACATGGGCTCCTGAAACCGTTCCTTTCATTATCGAACCGACTATCGTGCATCAGTATGATCAGTTTGTGCGTAGGAATAGCTTAGCACGAGGATTGGGCTGGATAGCCCGAGAGTATCGACAGGAGCCTCTTTGAAGGCGAGCCGATTTAGCAGAGATGAGCCAACGAATGGGTCGATGGTACTGAAATTCCATGTTTACTTCCTCGACTGTCAGTTCCGTCAGGCGCCACCTGTGAATATCGCCATTTGCTTGTGCAAGCTAAGGTTTGTCCTCAAACAGTATGGAACTTTGGCTCAGACCTGAGGAAAGCTTATATTCGAACTCAAAGAGTGTGTTCGAGAAGCAATCCTATTGTGCATCTGTGTCGGGTTGATAGCAGAGTAAACAGATGACAATCAGAGACGCTGTTAGAAGATTCTGCGAACGGATAAGTTCGGCTTCCAGTTCAACACAAATCACTTTTGCATAACCGCGCAGCAAGGAAATTGTTTCAGAATACGTTGCCTAGCTTGTGGTCTATTCAAGGGTTGGATTGTGGATGAAGGACAAAGTTTCTGATTAGACGATTGAGCCTTATAATCTGTAAAGCCACAAAGAGTCTAAAGTGGATTTGAGTCTCTCTACGAGGAGCGATTCTCAGAATCGATTGTTCTAGAACCGAACCACTACCAGCGATTGTTACTGAACCAGTCCGTTTTCCCGCCGACGAGAAACACGATCATAAGCAGGCTGAATCACGATTGGTTCCGCTTGAGGTTAGGTGCTAGAAATACTTTTCTCCCAAGAGTTCTGTATCGAGATTTCCCGTCATCGAGGGTTAACTTCAACTCCTACAATGATGATCGCATGATTGAATCGAGTTTTGGTTGGTTTAGACGCGTGATCATTGATTGCTGTCTTGGTGAATTGCATAAGTTCGTATAGGTATTCTAGTTTCGCGAGAGCGCCGAGTCCATTCGAGCTTCAAAGAGCTGTTCGTCGTTGCCTAAATAACTGTGGGTGAGTAAAAGAGCAGCAGAAACTTCTTCAAGTGCTTCAACTCAAACGAAGTATTTATAGCCAGACTTGTGGACACTGTCAGGCCCCATGCTCTAGAACTACATTGAATTAGTCCCTTCACTATATTCGAGCGGATGGAAACGGGACACCCAACAAGTGAATCAGTGTTTAGTGGCATAACCCTCGATAGGAAGGCGGTAAGCTCGACTTTTATTTAACTCACATTCATCGTTTGAGTAGTCGGATTGCTCGATGAATGTTGATTCTCAGTGAATCAATGAGAGGCTACCAACTGGTTTCATGTGTTCAAGTGTATGTATGTATATATTTATATATATATGTATGTAAGTGTTAGTACATGAGGAGTAGTGGTGGTCGATTCAACTGTGATTGAATTGTTATGAAAAAACAGACAAGCGTTTAGTTCACTAGAATTTGGACTTTAAATCTAGGAGGATGAGAAACAGGTATCAGATTGGAGTTGCTTACGAGCAGACTAGTCAAGACAAGTCAAATCGTTCGGTTGCACAGCATAGAATCTACTTGTTTGCAAGGCGGAAGCCTTGCAAGAGCCAAGCAATTAAGAGATCGTCTGAGCTTGGCAAAAAAACGAGCTTGCCTGGTTTTAGCCGCTCGGAAGTGTTCAAAGTTCGAAACGAGCAATCGTCCGATCCAAATGGCTTGAGGTTGATTGTTCGAGCGCAAAGCGCTAGAACGCAGTCTCGGTGTCAGCCTAACATCATGAGGCCACTCGTGCTCAGTTTTATCGTTGTTGTTGCCTTACTTTCATTACTCGTCGTTGCTCAAATAAACCTCAACCCATATCAAGACGATGCAAATACTTCCTACATATCAAATGGAACCTACGCGCAGGATAACTCCCAAGATTCGGCATCGATATGGTATGACAAGCTCTTGAATCCGATCGTTAATTTGCTCGGCTGTGGCAAAAATGTACAAAGCGGCGACACCGATATAAAATTCATTAAAATCGAACAGGGATATCTGAACCACCGCAGGCCATCGATCAGTTCATTTGATATGAGCGAGCTCCCACCGAGAAGGGATAGTAAAAGCGAGCCAAGAAATCGAACAATGTCGAGTGGTAATCACAACGGTAGCACTAGAAGTCAATTAGATACGTCACCATCCTCTGATGAGGTCGTAGTTGTAGACAAGGTCAAGGGCCTCGACTTATCATCGATTCGAACAGCTAAACAGTCATCTTCAAGCAATCGGCAGACGATGATAAAACGGAAGCCTTACCAGAATCAGCAGCTGAACGGGAACGATCCCTCTAATGTCAAGTGTCATAATAACAAGCACGACCGGGTAATTGCTCAGAGGATAAGCCTAAATGATCTCAGTAGACCGATTGTAACTCCAGACGGTCGCTATGATAATCCTTTTCCTACCTGGAGTAAAATATCCCTCATAGATGTTGCCAAGTTCATGGTCTTTGAAACAGACGAATCGAACATCCCGAAAAACAAGGAGGAGCTCGACAAGGAACTTCCTTTGTTGACTCCAAACTTCACTGTTGACGAGTCCAAACAAAAACAGTTCAGAGTTACATGGATAGGCCATTCTACATTACTAATCCAAATAGATGGCATGAATATTCTGACGGATCCAATCTTCTCAGAACGCGCTAGTCCATACCAATTTGTCGGGCCCAAACGCATCCGCGAGCCAGCCTGCACGATAAAATCCCTGCCACAAATAGATATTGTGCTCATATCCCACAATCACTATGATCATCTCGACGCAAATAGTGTCAAGGAGATCAATGAGAGATTTGGAAACGACTGTCGCTGGATTGTGCCTCTAGGTCTGGGTGATTTCTTGCAATCAATGTCTGTTGAGAACTATGTAGAGCTAGATTGGTGGCAGAAGGACTGCTTTTATGTTGGTAACAGTCCAATTATCAGCAGGCAATCAAATTCAACAATGCATTCTTCACTCGAAGACAGACTGGTTCCCCGTAGAAGAAATTCGAATAAAAATGAGACTCATCCAGTTGTGAAGGCATTGAAAACTAATCGTTCACAATTGGACGTCTATCTGACACCAAGTCAGCACTGGAGTAGGAGGGGCGTCGCCGATGTTAACAAAAGCTTGTGGGGTAGCTTCACAATCGTTAGCTCAGACGGATCAGCGTTCTTCTTCGGGGGCGATACAGGTTACTGTATGACATTTAAAGAGATAGGTAAGATTTTCGGCCCTTTTGTTGGGGCAGCAATTCCAATCGGCGCGTACAAACCTCGTTGGTTCTTGAAACCGAGTCATGTTGATCCAGCTGAGGCTGTACAAATTCATAGAGATCTGAGAAGCGCCAAATCTATAGCGATACATCATTCAACATTCGTTTTGTCCAATGAGAACTATAAGGAACCCGCCAATTTGCTACGCGAGAATATGGAGGATCTTAAAGTTAGAGAGGGCCTTAAAAATACATTCGTTGTACTTGCTCATGGCGAAACAATCGAATTTTGTCGAGCTTGTGAAGTGTCGGGTCAAGAAGTTTCAAAGAAGTTGCAACAAGACGAATCATTCTCGGTAGTGTAATGTAAGTTTATGTTTGATATTGAGAGTAAATTCAGCATCGAAATTTTGGATAGGACGAAAACGTGCGGTAGTGCACGCCAGGATCGGCGCCCACGACCAGTGAGAGGCCCAACCGCTTGGATGTGCCTCAGTTCATAGCGGCCAGAATAAAACCTGAAATTTGTGCACCAACATTTATCCCAAGAATACTGGGAATCGAACGCTCATCTCAAAACACCCTTAGCAAACATGTAGTTTAACTTCGTCATATTATCACTGATCTTGTCAGGGCCTCCAAGGGGCATGGCCTATGTTGATGTTAGCAGCTGGTCTGCCGAGCACGTAGTCAGCTGGATTCGAGGTCTACACGATTCAATGGTAGCGCTACCACTTGACCAGCTCGTTCGGACCAGACTAAATGGTAATCGCCTGATGCTGATAACAGCGCAAGATTTGATTGATCTCATTCCCTCTATTCGGGTCGAAGCATTACAAGCGGTGATTGGAGGCATTGATTTGCTTCGTTATCTGAGCTGCAATTCAAGCACTGAAACTCTACAATCACTGACATTGAATTTGGCCTGCGTAGCTAGGTATCTGTACAATCAACTGATTCAAGCCGAGCATAGTCCAAGATTACTTCCAGTTAGCACAACCGTTGCGACGCCGATGACAGGCAACAGCAAAAATAGGTTTGATTTTGCTAAAGTCGACTCGAATGTACAAATTAACCAGTCTACTAAGCAACGCGTCTCTTTAGAGACCCTGGACAGTGTCTCCATCATCGTAGACCGAATCCTATATGTTGTTAAATGGCTCGACTCGATCGGTTCGACAACCAAATTTAACAAAGATTTTAGGAGCATCGTTCTTAGAGTTGCAGTTGAACTCACATCAACAGCTCAAAGAGATCAGTTTGTGGAACAACCAAATGATGTTATTAAAAAGACATCCAAATTTCTGGCCGATTACTGTGAATGGGTGGTGCTAGCAATAGATGATCCAGATTTTATACAACCCTGTTGGTTAGATATAGTCAGTGTCAAAAAGAAGCTGGAAGAGAATGATTATGGGATAGTGATTCAGCCCGCAACCATTGGCTCTCTTGCGATAGAGAAAGTTGTATTCTCATCTCCAGCACATAGATCAGGACGAATATCAGAGGGCGATGAGATCATCCAAATTGATTATCAAACTGTTGTTGGTTGGTGTCTTGAGAGGGTGAGGGATCTCATACAGACCTACAGAAACGAAATCATCTTAACCATAAAGAAAAAGCCTACTCAATCTTCACTCAACCCATCCATTATAGTCATAAAACCTTATGCAATACCTTTGAAGAGAATCCTTTCTCACAACTCGGAATCCGATCAAGATCCTGAATTTGCCGAATCAACTGAACCGCAACAATTCTTTGGAAGGAGCCAAGACGATGTACCTAGGAACGATAGCTTGAAGGAGCTGCCTAAAGAGCCTAAAGGGCCTGTATATGAACTCCAACCAACGAAATCTCGGCGCGAACTCAAGAGGCGAATGTCAATATCCGGTAGTATATCTGACGCATTAGTTGACCTTTCCTTAGCGGATTCCTTACCTATACCATCGCTTAACAAACTACCATCGTCATCATCGGATGCGCCAGATAAGTCAAAGCTCAATCGAATAACAAGAGAGACGCTTACGAAAAGCGTCTCACACGACACAGCAAAGTTGTATCTTCACACGCTAAGCATCGACCGGAAGCATCTCTGGTTGCCACAAACCTCTAGACGAGATTAACCTGCAATAGCAATCAAGCAGAAGAAAGCAAACAGAGCATCAAAATACTAGCTAACTCAATCTTTTGAGCGGGATGATTGATGAGAATAAACTGTTATAAGGTTCCGCTTCTGATTTCGAGTCCGTTCGTGATTGAATACCCAAGGCGTGAAGAATTTTGTGAATTCGCCGAGACAGCTCTATGGTCGACTGCGCATTCACTCCTGCATTCAACTCCAACCAACTCCATTTCAAGTCAATGTTCGACATTATCAATCCTGTTGTAAGAAGTAGAATGATCTGGTGGGGTTTTCAAAGTGTCGTTTCGAGGATCCACCACAGAATACACACGAATGAAACTAGTATTAAGCTTTCGAACTATGCAGCAATTTAGAGTGATACCAGTATGGGCGAGGATAACCTAAGACGAAGGTTTATCTTTCGGATGAGAGCTGGGTCTTTATTTTAAGCGCCATTCCTGTCTCAAAAGCTTATTATCACCCGCAATAATTGTTGAATTCAAGTTAACGAGGTATCGATTGTAATGAGGGACACGCTCGGGGATGAGAGAAGCTTTGGTGAGAATTTGAATCCGATTTTTCGGTGCTCGTCATCAATTTCGAACTTCTGCAAGCATATTTTGATCCAACAAGCTTGGCATCTACTGTCGAAGGTCATCAAACAATCACCATCTTGTGCGCAATAGAGGAGTCTGGGGTTAGAAAGGAATGTAGTAAAGAACCCACTGCATAACGAACAACTGTTCTGTCCATAAACTCTGCTGATCGTTGGAGGTCGATCCTTGATGCCACAGATAGCGCAGTTGAGCAATTCTTTCGTTGGAGCCGATGGCCTGATGGGAGAGGGCAATTTTTGCGGTTTTGTCGGTAGAGTGCATGGTTTTAGAGGATTAATAAATTTTGGGGGCGCCTGAAACACATGTATCATTAGACTACTCGTGTGAGGGAATGATCGATGCTCAGAATTTTGAGTAGTGTTGGGATGTTGGCCTGGGCTACAACCACTACTAGTCGCTGGTGAGCTAACAAACGATTCATCGGTGTATTCATCATCGAATAGTACTGGCCTCCTTTTGATCTTGCGTATTTTACAATCAGTTAATTTCAGTCTTGGTCCCCTTAATTCGTTGATAATATCAGGCGATGCTAAGGGAGATGGTGAAAATAATGTCGAGGGGGAACTGGAACTAGGGCTATTCGAGGATGAAGTTGAAGTTGATCTCGGCGAAGGGGGTGAAGCGTATGACGAAAACCAGCTTGCTGTTGTCGATGTTTCTTGATCTGAGTTGTGGCAATCCTTCGCCTCGTTTGTCGTAACATGCTGGTCTTGATGACTATTACTTTCAGTTTCACATCGAGAAAGTGTTTCGTCTGTGATCTCTCCTGTCTGAGCTCGACTAGTATGTGTGGTCGTTGGTAAACAGTTATTGGAGAGTAGACTAGACTGTGTTGCTGAAAAAGAATGTGATTGTGTCGTCGGACTGTCCTGAAGTTGTTTCAAATCAAGTGTTTGGATCCGATTAATATCATCTATCTGAGAGACGATCAGCTTTATGGGACTTGTCTGACAATCAAGATCATCTTGAGCTAGTTCAACCTGGTCTTGGGTTGAGCTCACTTGGTCTTGAGGTGGACTAGCAAGTTGGTTATCCTTTTGTTTCAGGAGTTTTCGTTGCTGGTGTCGTTGTTTCTTAAGCTGATTGTACGATTTTTGTCGCTTAGTTTGATGATATTTTGTATCTTCTACGACCGTCAATGGCTGCTCCACTGTCTCGAGAAGTTTTGGGACATCGCCACCACTAATAATTTCATCAGTCGTGGGTGATGGAGTAGGTATTGATTTTTCGTTGACCTTTATGATAAGAAATTGAAGGCACGTTTTGAGTCGATTGTTTGATGCCGACGATGACAGTCTTTGGAGGCTCTGTTTCAGTCGATGCATAAGAATCTGTTAGAGAAGCATCCTTCTTCGACGAATTGATCGTTTAAAAAATCAGCGACTTACCTTGATCACGTTATTGCTCGGCTTCTTATTATTAGCGAGTGTCTGATAGAGATCCGTTTTGTTTTTTATCTTAGCAAGGCATTCCAAGCATTCATCATGTTGCTCAACCATGCTCGAATTTATGTCAGAAGGGTTATTGAAAACTGGACAACCTTTGGCCTTACCCCGATACCTACTAATGATGGGCGATTTGTAGGCATGACGTGGTTTGAACATGATAGTTCCTCTTGAATTATGATCTAGAAATTCATGAAATTAACCGATTAGGTCACAGAGGCTGATAATTATAAGTCAACTATGGTTGTGCTTTCACGAGGATGAGCGTAGCTGTGCGGAGTTGCGGTGGACCCCACTTTATTTTCGTCATGAGGAGCTCCAGGAGGAGTTGGAGAAGTCTACATTCCATGCTTTTCAAGAAATGGTATGTACTCACGACTAAAATAAAAAATAGATGAATAAATGATGCATCTTCCCTTTCTACGGCCCTTGTTGTATCTCAAGAGAGTTGAATGAACGATATTTCTCTGAGCTGCATTCGCACAATCTACATTTAATTACTGTTCAACGTGTCGACACTAATTCCTCAGCTCACTCTCATCTGAGATCTCGTCGGGGGCTCCGAGAACCATGGCCTACGTTGATTTCAGCAGCTGGTCTGCCGAGCACTTGGTCGGCTGGATCAGAGGCCTACACGATCCACTTGTAGCAATAATGCTTGGCCAGCTCATTCAGACAAGACTGAACGGTTATCAATATGGCACCATTCTGAAACGAAGAGCTCAGGCAATCAGCGGAAACTGAACCACAGAAGTAATTAAGAACCGGCAAGGGCCTTGGATGCTGTAAGATTTTAATTCAATTTTATTGAGCGAGTAAGTCCATGAGTTTTGATTTTCTATGGAATTTGTTATGAGATAGGCGAAGCACCTTTGCTCTCGTTCAAGTTAGATCTGGAATAGTGAAATTGTCTATTGGTATCGATATTTACATCTGCTTAGAAGAAAAGCTCGTTCCACCCGTTTGGGTTATTGGACGTTCTTGCATATTCAATTAATCTTGGAGGAACTCAACTGCTTCGGCTCAGTTCGACAGTCTTGGATCATTGTTTCGCTAACAATGATTCGAGTCAAGGCTGAACAAGTTCGGTCGAGATAACTCTCTCATGACTCGTCGAGGTTAACATTCAAGGTGTCGAACGTCGGGGCTAGTTTAAATGAATTCAATCTTTCTCAGGCCCTTGAGAAGATCTGCCTACCTATTCATTCTTGTTCTTTTTTGGCGTCGCGACTCTATGCTTCCCAGCATTCCTAGTTTTGACGCCAGCTTTTGTTTTCTTGGCAGACTGTTCAATGATGATCAATCTCGTAATGAGGAGTAGTGCAAACACTATGGTTGGAGCGATGCGCTCGTATGAGCTTCCAACGCTCAACTGGAGGAATAAGAAGAAGTGGTCCACAAAGACAAGCGCGTAATTTCCTATCTTACCAACTGGGTGGAGGTATCCGGTGTCGAGAAGACACAATCCGAAGAGCACCTGCGAAATCGATATGAGGTAGCGCAGACATTGCGCCAAATTGGTTTTATCTACAAACTGGGCGATGAAAGTCAGGCTCTTTGCGAACGCATTGTAGTTGATTTTCATTTCGCGATGATAATCATGACTGATGAGCGGGCTAAGCGAAATCAAGCCGAGGAAAATGTGTAGAATCCCCAAAAATAAGCCCAACGAGAAGATGGTAAGGGTGGTTGCTGACGGATATTTGCTGAAGGACAACATTATGATGGATTGAAGACGTTAGTTGTATGCTGAATGTATTAACTTAGTTGGTGCTTGGCCTTCGAACAGACTTGGTTTTGAATCTTGTATCTATCAGATTTTAACGAAGTTTGTGAGCTAGATAATTTGTGGCGCGAATCGTTTAGCACATTATGCTATAGACGGAAGAGCGAATTCAGTTGCAAAAAGAACAATTACCCCCGGATATTTTACCCTGTTCGCTTGAAATGTGGGGTGAAACACTGGGGATTCAGAGAGAATTTTGGTTTCGCGCCGAAACTTTTTCAGGCTCTGCATTGGAAAAACTAACTGGCCAAACCTGACCCGAGGCCGATGCTTTTCCCCGAGTTACGCGTGTCGCCGGCTATAATTCGCAACCGAAAAACGCACAAACAGGGCAACTGTCGGAAAGAAAATGCAAACCCGTTACAAAAATGAACACTAGGTTATCTTGCGTACACAGCATTCATCCATGGTTCTCGAATGGTGGCCTTGCCTCATACCCATTTTAGACGCTAGAGTCGAATTCGACCCTTTCATAAGCCAATTTTTACTGTGATTCTGTACATACGGGAAAGAATCAGGACTTTAAAATCGCCTGAGATCAAACAAAAAATTTCTATGCTCGGAACACTCAGGAGATGAGAAGGATTAAAATAACTTGAATCGGGCGACTTCAAATGATGTGTTGTCATGTGGTTGAGGGTAGTAAGCACCGTCCATCATGCTTTCAAACTATTCGGGTTCGGTCTGGGGGTCGGTGATTGACTGATTTCGTATCCTCGGCCAATCCTGTCGAGGCGATGTTGACTAGACATTCACTGAGAATTCTGTTCGAATTTGATCAAGTCCTTTCTTTGGTATCTCGCGAAACGAACTTGGGTTATCCTCCGTTTGCTGCAACCTCTCCCTGGGTCGGTATCGGTTGCGTGACACGGACGTAGTTGGTCGGGAAAATGCCTGTTTGCTCTCCATCAGGCCCGTCGAATCCTCCTTCATACCAATTCTCATCAATTTGATCAAACAACTTCATGATCTGACCCTCCTTGAATCCTAGCTCTCCGGCATTCTCTGCCTGAAAATCATAAAGGGCCACACACTGACCGCACTTTCTGATCTCGCTTGATTTTATTCCTGGTGGTAGGTTGGACAAAGGGATTGTTGTCATAAGTTAATGAACGGTATACGGGTGCGATCAAAAAATTCATAGTGTGATTATGTACCAGAGCTAGATTTGTCGGGATTTCCAGTTGAGGTGTCACCTTCTAAAAAACCGATGAGCAGTGAATTAGGAGGTGAGTGCGAAGAATCAGAGCTAGAGTAGAGGGACTATTGTTCTTGAGACCTACCGAAATGATTAGATGGATCTAACTCCGATATTTCGACACCTTGATTTAGATTGAGCTCGTTTAGCTTTTTAGGTATGTATTGAGAGTGTTGTCTACCTGCGGACTCGTCTCTTCTTCAGGGTGGCGGAACCAACGATACCGATCATTATTGGTCAGTGAGAAGTCCCGGGAGGGGATCAATCTAATCTAAGCTTCAACAACTTACAGAGCTCCGAGTTTATCAGATAAGCCCTCGAGAATTGATCCACAAGACTTGTAGAAATCTCTCAAGGCTTCAACCAAAGCGACCAGTTGGGAGATCTGTTCAACATCGTTTTGCAACAAATTATGCATACCCTGTGAGGCTAGGTTAAACGATTCTTCAAACTTCTCCTCCGCAATTTTCATCTCCTCATCGACAATGTTTGCACCATTAGCTCTGCGTCTCTTCTTACAATCAAAGTCAAGCCGACGACCTTGAAGCTTCTTCCTATGGAACATAACCTCACGAAGTTCCTTGGTCTGCAGAAGACTCAGAGGTTCGATGAAGTCTTGACGCACGTCATCTTCCAGCGCATACTTAATCTCTGCCATCTGCTTGAAAGCTTCACCTGTTTCCATCAAACTTCTGACGTAAGGTGAATCTTCGCCAAACCTATGCGCTATCCTCAAGATAGTTTCACCAAGCATACCCTCTGGCTGAGCATAGTTTCTAGTACGAGTATTCTGGGCTACCTTGGCGTTCAACATCATCTTGGATCTGGTCGCCGGATTCGGTTGCAGGTATTCTTTTGTTTTGGTTATCAATTCCTCTACTAGCTCTGCTGTGAGATCAGTTTTGCGTTCCATTTCCATAAATTCCTCGTTGAGTTTTGTACCCTCAACTCCGCCGATCTTTTCGCTCATGAACTGAAGACGAAAGTCGAGTTGTTTGCGGGTCAGATAACTACTCGTTAGCTCCAAGCTATGGAATGAAGGTCTTAGTGATTACTAGAATCAATACTTACTTGATTGGCCTTGTTGAGTTGTTTCTTCAAACCAGGTAAGAAAGCCATTTTGAATCGAAACTGTACGCTATGCCCCTATAAACAGCAAATAAGAAAAATCAAGACGGCGCAAGCAAAAGCCTGGTTGAGTATACCCGGATAAATTGATATTATCGATAATAGTTCTCTCTACCTAGCTCCAGTCTAGAGCTTTTGGTCGGGATAAATAAGTCTATTGCTCAATCATAAAGATAACAATGTTCCCAAATGTGTTCGACGATGAGATCAGGGAATTATACCTGAAAGAGCTCATAATAATTCTTACATCAATGTTTAGAACCGGCCAAATTTAAACAAACATCGTACTTGAGGTTCCTAATATCGAAACGTAAATCTTGCTCAGGATGTATCCGCAGTTTGTCAAGCGGGATAAATTCGGCTTGCGACACACAGGTCTGCGGGTACCATTCACTACCGAAACGATGCAAGGTAAATTGAACGCAGGTATCGATGATCCGAGTGTCTCTATATCACTTAATCTTGATGTTTCTCTAAAAACAATGAGAGTTGAGTCCGAATGTTGTAGATCTAGGTACTATCGAATGAATTTTAAGCATAACGCTGACACAAATCTTCTTTAGTTTATTGTATTATTTCTCTAATTTAAGATCTTCTCTCTTGAGCTGACGCTCTCCTTCGTTCAGGAGCTGGCTATATGCGCGGTGGATAAGCAGAGCTCCTAGAAGCTTGCGCTTGTGTTCGTTCCATCCAAGTTTGAATTGTATTGTTCCCTTGAGGAGATTGGTCAAATTGTCCAAACCTATGCTTTCAATCATGAGAGCTTCACGTGTTAAAGCTTCCTTGCTTGTTATGTTATGAAACAGGTGCAAAGAAACAACCCCAAATCCGTCCGCCCAAATACTTCTGATTTTGTCAATTTTTTTTTGAGTTATCGAGCCTCTGTCAGCGAGGGCGTCGTACAAATGCATGAGATCCCGCTTCTTCTGTCCCTTGCCGATATAAAAGATGCTTTCTATAAAAATGGTGAACAATTTGGGATCAAATTTACGATCTACTTTTCCCATCGCGTTCTTAAACTGTGGCGACAGTCTACTTGTGTCACTGTCGCTTGATTCGATTGCTTGCTCAGGTAGATTCTTTGTCACTCGAGGGTCTATTAAAATGTAGTTAAAGAATTGTTTAGGTCCATGATAGTCCCTTGCTCCGCTCAAACGGATGAAGTCTCTCTCTAGTTCCAATGCCTGCTTGACGGAAAATTTACCAGTTATTATGCTATTCAATTGAACCGAGCACCCATTGAGATGGGATTTACTCTTTGTTCGAGGAGAGTATACTAACTCTTTTTCTTCTTTAACCAGATGAGCCAATAGCTTGGCATAAAGTCTCTTGGTCGTATCAGTTATGGGTCCAGGATTGCAACCAAGTCTCTTAAGCTCCATTCGCATGTTCGTATTGTCCATTTTCATATTTATCTCGTCATCCTTTATAACATCTAAAGGATCAAGGTCGTCGTCTTGGCTAGTCTCGAGGAAATTGCTCTCACGTATAGACCCGTCAGGCCGTCCATTACCATCAATCTCAAGCGCGGTGGTGTAGAGGCAGTTTTCAAAAGATGAGTCCGCGTTGCTATCGCCAATGCTCGAGTCCATTATGGCTGACCAAGCGGACGCAGTGGAATTGAGGCTCCCATATCTGAGCAATAGTGATATGCACAGGTAATTATCAAAGATACTTGCGTAGTCAACAGGTGATAGGCCGTTGCTATCTCTAAGAGAAGCATCGGCACCATGGTAAAGCAATAGTTTTACAGTCAAATCGTAGCCCCACATTGCAGCTAAATGTAAAGGCCTGACATCGTCAATGTTTTCACTTTTTCCTGGGCAATTCAAATCAGCCCTAGACTGAATCAAGAGTTCGATTATCTGTTCTCTATGATCAGAGTCAAGTCCTGCGGCTAAGTGCAAAATGTTCAGCCGATTCTCTTCGTCCTCGTAGACATGATCATTGACGCTTCCTAACGAGTCTATGTAACTTTTAATGGCTCTACAAAAGAGAAGTTAGTTAGCTTGGAAGGAAGTCTTTGATTGTTTACTTATTTGACCTAGTAATATACTCACTTTATATCGCCATCTTGCATACATGCGACAATGTAATCTGACATCCTAATTTGCTTGCAAACAGTGGTACTAGAAGGGCTTCAAGTATTTCTGGGGTGGTGGGAGATTCATTCTAAGTCTTGCGATTTTGGAGTGTTAAGTAGACAGCTCCTAGCTCTCGACCTACATAGAGTGGTGTATGATCATATGCAAATGAGGGTCGAGAAAGGGTGACATGAGTCCATGGACAAAGAAATTAAGTGGGCACGTCAAGGGTGTAGTTCCTCGCCTTCTAATTCGTTGGTTCTTGGTTCCTCAAGGCCACGGAAAAGATATTTTCCTCCGGTAAAAGTGCTCGTTTCTCTCCTCTCGACACCTTGAACTTCGAGGGTTGAAGTCCACTCTGGTGCGCAATGCGTGTTTCAAAGCCGAGACAGACGGTAATATTCTGTGCGTGTTCTAAAACTCGAAACACTGGCGACCTAGAGGCCTGGATTATTTCCGTTCTTGGCTTCTCTGTCGTGGATTCACCTTCAATCCAAGATGCAATTTTCAAAGGAATTGGGGGGTGTAAGAGCCAACAAAGGCCACTGTCCTGGATCCACAGCAGCAAAGAGAATATGCTAGAGCGAAAGCAGCTGATTCACAAGTTACGCATGTATCTAGACTAGAAATAAATGAAATTAAGCCTTTAAAATAAGTATTTATCCATCGTATTAGTCAAGTTTGATCGAACCCATCATCTACTAGTGTGCAATAGAGCCCTCATCATCAGCTCAAGACTACTCATGATGAATCTTGATCAGATTTTGAATTACCAACGCCCCAAAGAGAGCTACTATGACATTCTCGGCTGTCATCAATCCTCCTCGGTAAGTTAGCTCGCGACATACACAAACATAATAATATTCCTTACAGCTTCTGACTGAAATCGTCAAAACGTGACAAAGATCGAGCAGATAAATAGGGAGTACAAACTGAAGGCCCTGCAACTACATCCAGACAAAAATCCGGACCCCAGTTCACTAGAAAAGTTTCGTCAGATCCAGGCCGCAAAAGACGTACTTTCAGACGAGTCGACGCGTAGATCTTACGACTGCTGGTTGAATTGTCGTATAAATATTCCATTTGAGCAATGGCAAGCCAAGAAAGGCCATTCGATGCATTGGGCGACTCCTAACAAAAAACTAAGCATCAGACAAGAGACTCGGCCGAGACAAGGTAGTGATTTACATACTCAAGATGAGAGAATAAGTTGCGTCGGCGGAGAGGAGAGTTGGCTGGAAAAGTTTCGCAAATATGAGATCTGATGCTTGCTAAGTGCATTTTATAATCAACATATTCCAAACAAAATACTATGTTCTTATGTTTCCCGTGCAAGACTTCCGGATGAAGGTGCTTCGCCCGATCCTTCTTGAGCTTGCATGACCTATCTCGTTCCATGAACGATATTCCTGATCACCGAATCTCGTGGCCTGGGTCCGGGTTCAGGTCTATCGGATGAAAATTGGTTAATTAAATACCCCAAGCGATACAGCGATCAAAGATCGTTCCAACTTACGTGTATGTAAATGTCAATCCTGTTGCATAGATCACACCATCGTGCCGAACTAGCGATACTTCCACTTGCTTCGGTTGCTCAACCCACTGCCAGCCGTCTTTAAAGGCCGAGATGTCTGGAACGACGCATAGCATACACTCTTCACATCTGATCATGAGCGAGCTTGAAATTAGTATTTAGCCCTTCAGAATTTGAGTACAAAGACAGTCCGGATTGTTGACTTACCTGTAGATGGTTTCTGTTTCAACGTCTCCCAACCAAACCGAATATGATGGTTTGAAGTTCTCACCTGTGAGTTCGAGCATAGCAACATCACCCCCGCCGTCTAGGTTTAGACTATGGACAATCGGTACACTAGACCAAAGAAGAGAAGGTTAGATGGAAAGGGCTGAAACAAGTGCAAAAGCATTCTTATGCCAAGATTACTTACGGAGTAACTGGAGAGCGAGCTGGGCCCATCCCCTCAAAGAACGTATATTCAGCCTTATCAGTACTTATGATGGTCCACGATGCTCCGTCATTGACCATTTCTTTGTTTGGTTCTTTTGCACATGGTGTAGCCTGAAACTGTATGATTCTTTCCTGCGACAGACATAAGTACATTCTTTCGGTGCCTTTCAGGTAAAAAGCACACTTATGAAGTTGAGACACCGGGTCATCGGCATCGAGGAGGGCAGTTTGTTTATCAACTTTTCTGATAATCAGTCTTGGCAGTGCCATCCTGGTCACTGAGCATACCAACTTTACCGTTGACCCGTAATGAATGTACCCATCCCTGACCGTGAATTCCTCAGTCTCAGATTCATCGTCGTCCAACAAATGGATTGTAAAGGCGCCCCATTGACTAGACGAAGCATGGAAACTGTTACCCTCTACGTGTAGGTAACGAGTCGAGACTGTTTGCGATCTAAGTCTATTGAATAGAGCAACTTTCGTCCCAGACGCTATGCATAAGTCGGTATTTTTAAGGGATTGCTTTTTCTTTGACGGTTTTGATATCACTTTGATTCGTCTAGAATGGAACACACCAAGATCTTCGCCATTCGCGTAGAACATTTTTACAGAGAGCATGAAGTGCTTCCGCTTGTCTGAATCACTAATGAATAAGGTTTTAGCTGCGCAATAGTTTTTGTTCGTAAAATCTAATTGTTGCATTTCCTGTTCGCTATTGCCTATACCGATAAATGCACATAGCTGACTGCTTTGCTCAGACTCCCCTTCACATAGCATCCTTTCTTGACGCTGCTTCCATCCGCCACCGAGCAAATAGATACATGGTGGTGGACAGAAGAAGCGTTTTTCATTGCCATACGACTTTTGTGCGACTTTTGCGTGCAATATGATCATCCTCATATCATATTCGCGATGCCGTATATAATTCCTCATGGCTTCTCGAGTCAACCTTTTGCCCTTGCGGTTGAGATCGTATATGTGATTGGGGTGCATATTGTTTGGGGCTGAAACGACTCCGACATATTGCCTGCCGCCACCATTTTCGCCGGCGGCTTCTTGGTTGTTGTTGTTGTTGTTGGAGTTTAGTAAGTTGCCTTTAGTATGACTATTAAGATTGTTGCTTTGACGGGTATCGATGGAGTTGACGGGATCTATGGAAGCGGCATCTGGGTTGCTTAATGGGTGCAGATGGGTAAGGTTGTTGCTGTTATTGTTGATTTGGGGATGATTCACATTTTGTTGGCCTCCGTTTTGCTGTTGTTGGTGGTGCTGTTGTTGCTGCTGGGGAGTCATTGTTGGATGAGCTGGTTGTGGGGGCTGCGGTAGTTGCTGCTGCTGTGGTGGTAGTGCATAGTGGTGGTACTGGTGGATTTGGGGAGGCGGGTGTTGTTGCTGATAGGCAGCTGCATATTGTTCTGCAGATTGGGCGTGCGCTTGGACATCACTTTGTGGGTGCGGATCGTAACCGTTTTGGGTTGCAATTTGGTGGGTTGATACTGAATGTTCTTGCATGCCTCGGTTCAAGTGGGCGAATCTGCTCTGTTGCTGGAAATGATAATGTTGCTGCTGGCTGGCGGTTGCTTGCTCGTGTTGATGCTGATGTTGCTGGAGCTCGTTACAGTTGGAGGCAAAATGAATTGAGTTGTCCTTGTTCGAGATGGCCTGTTGCTGTTGCTGCTGGTGCTGATGATGGCTGTGATAGTGGTCGGCGGCAGTTGCGTAACTCGAGACGGCCGCCGATAGGCCGAGGGCTTGGCCTGAGACTGCGGCAGCAGCGGCGGCGGCAGCGGCAGCAGCCGAGGTCGAGGAGATGAGGCCAGTTAGCCTATTGACCTGCTGGCTTGCGGCCTGCTGATCGGCGCTAGCCTGTTGGCCGCCAGTTGTGCTATAGTGGCCGTAGTAGTAGTTGTTGTTGTTGCAGTAGCTGTTGTTGTTGTTCTGTTGCTGTGGAGATGATTAGGGCCAATGCGGGTTCGTGTCAGCAATTGGACGCGGGTTCCATTTGACAGGAGACAAAGATTTGGGTTGAGAATGAGTGTTGTATTTGGTAACGCGTTTTGGTTAGTTTGCATAGGAACGTTTGGATTGGGAATAAATTCAGCAATTGTTAGTTGGCTAATTGGTTTCGATGGCACGTGAAGGGATGGCACCTGTTTAGTTTCAGCTAATGGGCGAGACTCGCAAAAGGAAGAAGGGGTCAGCTTCCAAGAGAGTCCATAGCGTCACTGCGGATCGGCTCTCGGTTTGTTATTGGACTCTCAATTCAAGTCCATCTGCTTCGTCTCTCATCAGGTCGCGCATAATATAAATGGCGAGAGAGTGTCCGTTTCTCGTCCCGCTAGCAGAGCGCCTTTGGAAATAAGCAAATGGGTTTTCCAGAAACGGATTTTGGAATAGCTAAGTTTGGCAAGTCATGGCCGCAGATTGAATGATATGATAGCTCGTTTAGTGTGGCAAACAAAACAACAAAACCGAGCTCACACTTTCTCGCTCCTCTTTCTTCGCCATTTGTTGCTGCTGCATCTGCCTCCGCTGCCGCTGCCGCCACTACTGCTGCGGCTGCGGCTGCTGCTGCTGCTGCTGCTGCTGCGGCTGGCCCACTCCATTGGAAAGTTGTTGCAGACTCTGGGCGCCGCTGCCAAACACGAGCGAGCGAGCGAGCGGCCGCAGCAGCCGCCAATGGCAAAGCTGCAGCCAAAGCCAAACACAAAGCTGTTGCTCTGCCACCGACGCTGCCAGCCCATTGCTCAACGCGTTAGCCTGTTTAAATCAACGTTTCTGCCCGCTCGCAGCCCCGCGCTCCTCTCGCCAGAAGCCCGCGGCCGCGCTGAGCATCTGGTTGGGGCCGAGCGATGGAATCGATGGCCCCAGCGGCGCACATTTGCCAGATGCGTGAGCCATCGTCCGACTCGCACAACTTTCGCGCGGCTCACCCGCGCGCCTCTAAATGGGGTTGGCGCCGCATTGGGCAGCACTTGGGTGAGTAGGCATGAATTCGCCCGAGTAGCGTTGCCCACTGCTGCCGCGAGTGGCGCCCCTCTCGCGCTGGTCCTGTTGCGCCACTCATTCACTCACTCGCCAAACTGAACCCCTGTTTTGAAGTCCACCAGAGTCCACTGGCAGCAATCAATTTGCGTCGTGTCCTCAAGGGAGAATTAAGTGACCACTAGCCTCAAAATGGCCACTTAGATGCGACACAAAACTCTGCCCCCGCTCAGGCAAATCGTGACGAGTCGAGCGCAGCCTGCTGGGTCCTCGGCGAGCTAGCGCGCGCAACACGGAACCCACTCGCCTTGCCGGAAGTGGCCGCCCGCAAGGCTTGCTAACCTGCCGAAGAGGCTGGCACGTCCAGTCGTCGTGCAATCGTGGTTGCTAGCTAGTTAGCCCTGTCAGCGGCGCGCAGGGACTGGCTGGCTATAGATTCAATCGAGCGCCACAATACTAACCATCAAAATTTCGCCCGACTGCTTGATCGCGTCTGGCCCATTGTTGGCCGCGCTCGACTCCATCATCATCATGTTGGTGGCCGCGCTTGGCGACGCTAGAGTTGTGTAGCCGTTTGAGTGGTATTGAGTGGGCGGCCTGGCTTCCTGTTCGGCGCCGCCAACAGCGTTCAGTTCATACAAGCAATTCATGTTGTCTCCAAGCGACTCGCACTGGCTGCTGCTGCTGCTGCTGCTCTCTCTCTCTCTCTCTCTCTGAGTTCAACTTTGTCTCTCCGTCTGACACTTTCAGTTTAGTTACGCTGGTTTATGCTTCCTAATCGTGGCCGGCTTGCTCCAATTGCTGCTTGCGCGAATGATTTGAGCTCTCTATTTGTGGCCTCTATGTCGCTGGTTGCAGCCGACTAAACACTCGATTGGCGATCGACTCTATTGCACTCGTTTGCGCTTCCCGCTTTGCCATTCAGGGTGCTTTAATTGCAATGGATCAGTTGGACTTGAGTGGACTCAATGGGGGCAGCGTTCAATAATAGGCGCCCGTCCGAGTGGCGATACATCATGGGCTCACCTGGATCGGCGCTCGCTCCACTGCAGCCGCCCACTCTGGAGGAAGATGACCGACTGAGAGGCTGTTGCCGCTGCTGCTACCACCACTAGGCCGGCCTGGCTGCCTTGAATAACGTCAGACTCAACTGCCCGCTTTTCAACCTCCAACATCCAACCTCCAACCTCCGACTCGAGAGGCCTGATTTTCTGCACACAACGAGAGGCTTGCTGCGCAGATGCAAGCGCCTCCGCTGGTCCGATTTTAAGTCCAACCTGCTGATTCTAATCTCGAACTCTCTGCTGGCCGCCAATCAAGTGGCCGCCTCATCTCGCCTTGGGCCTGACTCTCCTCTACTCCTCTACCTGCCGCCCCATTCGCTCCCACCTGACGCCTCTCCACTTGCGCGCTGGAGCCGAGCCGGCGAGCCAGCTTGCGAGCGCGACAAAGCAGCCCGGCTCGCAGCGTTTAGGGCGCCAGAGTTGGCGGCGCTTGCGTGCTCGCAATCTGCGCCGCAGACTTATAGGCAGCGGCTTGGAGCTCGCATCCAGGTGGCCTCGCCAGCGGGCGCACTGCGCAGCCTTATAGAGCCTCCAGGCAAGCGAGCTGGCTAGCCGGGCGCTGCTCGAACTTGAGCGCCTTTGCCATTGTCATTACTGCTCTTGTCGCCGCCGCCGCCGCCGCTTCAGCCTCTTGCGCCGCTGCCACCACTGGCGCCGGCGCCGCCTCGGCCGCAGCCATTGCAGCTCGGCCAGTTGTGTGCAGGCGAGCGCACTGCTGGCCGCTCAGGCTGACGCTCCCTGGAGCAAGTGAAGCAGGTAATTTAATAGAGTAGACTCGGAGGCGGGCACTTGTTTTCGGCGGCGCTTCAAGTTGGCGGGCGCTTCTGTTGTCGTCACTGGTGGCTGGCGTTGTGTCCACTCAACTCAGCCGGAGTCCATTCATTTATTGTGCTGGCGCGCAAGCGGCGCCGCTCGTTGTCATTGCGCGGCCACTGGCTGCTTGCTGGCCCGCTCGCCCCTGTCCACTGGTCAGCGCTCACTCCCCCTGCTATCCGGCTGTGTGTGTGTGCGAAGCGTGGGAAAACAGTTCCGTGATAGCTGATAGTTGCTCCCTCCTTACCTTTACCTTTCAAACCTTCCTCGCCGAACTCTCGCGCAACCTCCTTGCCGCTCGCCCCTGGCCGTCTGGCACCGTGCTCGCTCTTGGATGACGCTCGCACTCTGGCCGCCTCCTCGGCAAGCTCCAATCGGCCGTCCCTCAGGTCGATTCCATTCATGCCAGCTGGCCGCCGCCGCCGCCGCCGCCAACACCGCCTGCCAATCAGAGGCAACCTTAGCGACGAGCTGATTCAATCGTTTGCTGAATTATAACAACAAATTATCGTCCGCCAATCAAAATGGCGAAAATTGCCCCTGTCGCTCCTATAAGCGCGCCGCTCCTCCTTCCTTCCGCTCGCTTGCCGACCAAACAAAGCCCACCTATAAGCAAGCCTGGCCGCTCCGCTCTTGGCCAAGTGCTGCGCTCGCTATAGGAGGCTGCCCGCGCCGACGAGCGCTTTCGTGGCGTGAAAACGGACCATTCACAAGGCAAGCCGACCAAAGCTAATGATCAATGGACGATCGATAACAAACCACTGCACTAAAATGGAGCAAACCAGAGTGGTGGCCTCGCTAACAACAGTTTAAGTGGCCAAGCAACACTTGGATCATCAGCTCATCTCGGCAGCCCTTTTTTGGAAGGAAACCAAATTGTGTCCGGTTAATTTTGGTGCACCAAAAAGCAGCGAGCAAAGAACTGGTTAGCTCGGCCCTTCAAGTTGGCGCATTTCGAATTAAGCCACTTTAGACCAGGTGACTCGTCCATTCAGGCGGCCAACTAAGCGGCTCGCTAGTTCCCACAATCAGGTAATTATAAATACATCTCTCAATTGTTGTCATTGCCTCTTACGTGGTTTGAATTGCATCGGTCTCCGCTGTTTGGAGTTGAATTGGGATAGTTTGCTCCAGTTGCTCGCTTCCTGGCAACGCTAACACTCTCTTGAGCCCTCTCGAAAAGCCAGAGCCTCCTCCCCGCGGAGTCTCATAGTGGCCTGCGCCTCTCGGCCTGCACCTGTCTGGCCAAGAGTGTCGGTCCAATTTAGTGGCCTCAGTGGCGCTATTCAAATGAAGCCACCGAGCTGGCCATCGAGCTTGAATGAGTGCAAGGGGCGGGCGAGCACAATGGGCCCGTCTGTTCATAATTCAATTTGTTTGCCACTTCTCGATGGCAAGCACGCAATGGCGCCAACAGTCACAATCACCAAAATCCGCATACTTTTCGCCTTGGCCGCTCCAAAATTTGTATCAAGCCGGATCCTGCGCGAGATGCCCGAGCAGACCTGTTCAATTCCATCTTGCCTCGCTTTGTCGGCCTCGCACACCATCCTCGGGGCCAATGAGCCTTCACGGCAACGAGTGCCGCCGTCGCAAACCCTTTTCGGCGCCGTTCGCGTTCGGCATGGCCAACGCAGAAGAAGAGAGAGGAGGGCCAGCGGCAAAGCAAGAGCCGACCACCCAGCATCAAGCACGACCAGCTAGTGAAACAATGTGCGCTTCAAATTGTCAGTTGTCGTGTCTTTGATGCCAAGCCGGCGGCTCCTGCTTCCACTGACCTCGAATTGGAGTGGAGCCACCAAAGGCGGCCACACTCTTGCAAGGATGCCGAAAATCCGCCCCTCTGAGTGCAAAAACTGAACGCAGCCGCTAGTTTGCTCACCGAAGGCAATATGTGTTGCGCAAGCTCGTCCTGTCCGCCACAAACAGCACGCAACAGCCCCATGCCGCTCGATCAGCACTGCGACAGACGGAGAGGGAGAGAGAAGCCGTGAGTCATGCCGATCGGGGGCATCGATATGATTGGACAGGTGACGGGGCTGGCGCAGGTAGAGGTGGTCGGCGGGCGCGACGACAGGCCGCTTGTGGTTCTTGGAGAGAGATAGCGCGCTTTTGGTCGCATCATTCGCGGGGATAAAATTGAATTCGTTGTCATTGATGCCACACAAGTGGTTTGCTTGCTGGAAGCAGTGAAGCGGCGACACAGGTGCCCTTGGGGAGGCGAGAAACTTGTCAACGGGACCTTTCATCTGGCCGCCACAGGCTGAATTTATCCGCCGACCTTGCGTCACTCTGCTCTCTTTGGTCACCAATGGCACCGCGTGCAAGCGGCCGCCGCAACCAACATCTGGGGCCGCCACTCTGGAGCGGCGGACAGGCGCTTGGTTGGCGCCCAACGACCAACCGATGTGTTGGTTGCTGAGCACTTAAACAATCGGGCTAATCAGGCACTGGAGCCGCAGAGAGACATTGTTGCAACACAATGCAAACCGGTCCAAGCGGCCGCATCCGCTCTTGGATCCTCTGGCATCAAACTCGAACGGGGACGCTCAAGTAAACCGGACTAAACTTCAACAATCAGACTCGAATTGGACGTTGCAGACGGTCAGCTATCGGCATTGTATCTGTGATAGCAGCACTTGTTAGTTGCCTAGTTAGAGAGGCAGAACTAGCCCGGCGGCCCTCTTATATCATCGGCGCGCTCGGCCGTTGTCTTTTATGCTTGAATGTCCACACTCAAGCTGGACACATGATTACACACACAAAAGGCTGCGAGGGAGCGATGAGAAAAATAAATTATAACAAATCTCACGATTTCAGGTAGTTAATTTACTCTACCTGTCTGTGTACCCGGCTCGCCGGTTTGTGTGTAGCGAGTAGTTAAGTCTACCTGGCTGGCCCTTGGCCTGCTGCCTGCCTACCTGCTTGGCCGCGCGCCCGCCTGCCCGCCCTGCGGCCGCACTGCAATCGCCGGCCAAGCCGAGGGCTAGCAAGAGAGAGAGAGAGAGGGAGAGGGAGAGCCCAGAGCTCAATGTCCGTCCATCCGTTTGCTGCTCGGCCAACAGCGCTCGCTCACTGAAGCTCAATGGCGACACTAATAATAATGGTGACAGTAACTTGGCTGTGGCGCAAACTCGCCGCTGGCTTCATTCCTTCGGCCTTTAGGGTTCAGGATCCCTAGTTGGCAGGCGAGCTCGCTTGCTTGCGGACGGATGGATGAATTTTGAGAGTGAGCTGCTGCTGCTCCGGCAGGCCAGCCATCGAGCCAGAGAGTGAGGGTAGCCGCGCAGAGTAGAGCCAGGCAACTCAATGCTCTAGCCTAGAACTCAATTAGTCCATCAGCTGGCGGCCACTCAACAGTCGGCAAACGTTTGAAATCCGACAAGTGTCATGAGCCTAGCCTCCTGTGTACGATTATACGAGCAACCCTTGCAAGCTATCGCCACGAAAGAGTCCAGGGCGCTAAAACTAAAGATGCTGCCGGCTTTCTGGGGAGAGCGAGCTGGTTTCGTTTAGCTCGTTTCATTGCCGAGATAACTCGTTAATGGTTCGCCTTCCCTCGTGCTCAAAGCGAGGCTAGTAAACGAAAAAATATGATCCTCGCTGGAAATTGGAAGCGAGTTATAGGCTTCGCTAGATGTGGATTGACGATGGGGCAAAGTTAATGGTCGGCACCACTGCTACCTGCCAGCTGAGGTAAAAGCATCTTGGCGGCGCGGGACTGAAACGAGAGATGATAGATAAACGACACTTCTATTAATAAACCAGCCTTAAGTCGCTTACCTTTGCTAACTAGCTTGTTTGCCAGGCGAGCGAGCGAGCAAAAGTTCAGGTGCCGCTGGCTAATATGGCTACTGAACTGCAACTAACTGGCCTGGTATTCTACGCTTGATTAGATTTATGATCAACCACTATAGGTTACCTGGAGAAGAGATTGAGCTGGGAGGAGAGAAAAGTTTGAGGGCAAACTAATGGTTTGATTCTTAGTCGCTACTTATCGCTTGCAATTACTACCGTTGAAATGCAGCTCTAAAATCTACCTGCTCGAGCTTGCATTCCCTCCTCCAGGCGCTTGATTAGCCAAGTATCCATTCTGTTGCAACTCCAAACCAAATTTAATCTCCTGTTTTACTTATGCTTTGTCAGGTTGTCAAGTTTCATGCATGAGATATGGATAAAAGCCGCGATCCATTCTCACGCTTAGATCAAAGAGTGTAACCCTAGCTCTTCTATAACGCCATCCTGACTGATACCGATAAGCGCCTTGATGAAGTGATTTGATCTGAACCCCCAATGTAGGTCCCTAGATACATCCGACGTACTGATCTAAGCCATAATCTTGAATCGTACGGGAATGCTTCATGCTAATTCTCATTCGTGAACAACTTAGCGATCAGTGCATTCAGGCACTGATACGGCTGGGTCCAGTTGGTCTAGTCAAACTAGCGTTGACTCCATCGAGGTTAACCGTGCGACAGATATCACCTTGCTGGTGAATTGATGCACACCCCAGCGGGATAAAATATCATTCACGGGGGGCCGAACGAAATCTTGTCGATCCTCATCATGTCTGATATGTTAGCCTTTTCCTTACATCAGCCGAAATACATCAAACAACACGCAGAATTTCCAATGCGTTATATAAATTGCTTGGCCTAGCAAATGAAGATCAGCCTCACCAACAAGATCAGGCGCTTACCTGCCACATCTATCATCCCGAACGAGCAATCTTTATCGGAAGATTTGTTCATGAATGAGGTCCTCCATTGATTGTTTGAATGAATAATGGCCCATTATTCATTTAACATCTCCAATAGTGGGACGCCAAGAATCGTGCTGTCCGCAGATGCATGCGCTTTTCGTTGTCCAACCACTGAACTCATTGACTTGACTGGACGAAATTGGTATTAATTTTGAGAGTATCCATGAATTGTCTGTCCGGCATCTTGCTGCTTCCATTATTGATGTCTCGTTACAAGTGAGATGGAGCAAGAGAACTGTAGATCTCGATATGTCTATTGTCGTCAAGATTCGTCTTTTTGTAAGACCCAAGAGACGTGCCGAGGAATCGCCCTTGTGATTACCACATCTATTTAGACATGACAACAACACCAGATTTATCCCGCTTGACAATCTCAACACACGCCATTCCGAGAAAGTCCAGCCCATCGTCTCCATTTCAGTACGAGCGTCAACTCGAAAGGAGCAACTATCAGAATGGATCGAGCCAGAACGCCGGTGAGGTGACGAAAAAGAAAGAAGTGTTCAGATTCAAAGCCAACTGGCTAATTTCGTCAACAGCTTGGTCCAATGAATCTGGTGAACCACTTAAATTGGCTTTATGTAGCTATATCGAGGATTACAGTAATTGTGTGCAAATAATACAGCTGGCTAAGGATAGTAACGATCAGGAGATAGAGAGCATCTGCACTTTCGATCATCCTTATCCAGCCACCAAAGTCCTTTGGATACCTCAGCCACCAGAGTGCAAAGCAAATTTACCCCATCTTATAGCAACCACTGCCGACTATCTTCGACTGTGGCGCGTGACCGATGCGATCGGTGAAACATGCAGCAAAATCGATGGCATCACCTCCCCCTCAGAAGGCATCTCAAGCGATCTCAACGGTCATCACAATCATAGCCGAGTTAGGCTAGAATGCCTCCTTGATATCAATAAGGGGACAAAGCATTGTGCACCACTAACTTCGTTCGATTGGAACGATATTGATCCTCGCATGATTGTGACATCGAGCGTTGACACCACTTGCGCTATTTGGGATATCGAGACCGGACAACAAGTCGCTGAAAGCCTCATCCAGAGTCCGATCTATAACAAATCTTTGTCTTGCTCCCTCAGAAGTCTAATAGTGGCTCACGACCACGAGGTCTACGATGTCTCATTCTCAAGGTCTGGCTCAGGTCGGGATATGTTTGCCTCAGCAGGTGGCGACGGGTCCATAAGATTGTTCGACTTACGCAGGCTGAACACCTCAACAATATTATATGAGGTTGATAGATCATTCTCAAGTGACGGCAATGCTCTAGTTCGCGTTGCTTGTAACAAGTTGGACTCCAATTTCGTTAGTGCTTTCGCAACGAACTCCAAAGATGTACTAATCCTTGATGTTAGAAAACCTGGTAGACAAGTGGCTATCTTGAGCAGCCATACTGCCGAGGTTAATTGTATGTCTTGGGCACCTCATTCAGCTCATTACATTTGCACTGCATCAGACGATCAACAAGCCCTGATATGGAAGTTATCGACGCTTCCTAGTCCTGTAGATGAGCCCCTCCTGGCATATCGAGCAAACGGTAAGATCAACACCATAAGTTGGTCTACATCACATCCGGATTGGATAGCTATCGGTTACAATGACTGTCTGGAACTCTTGAGGGTGTGAGCTCTTGTGTGTCAAGGACGAGTTTATCGTGAAAATTAACGCCTGATATCTCATCGGATCTTGTGATCTTTCAGACTTTAGCTGTCTTACTCCCAGAATGAACAGAGATTGTTCAACGAATAGTACCTGATTAATTCGTTCCAACTTGCACAACAATCCAGCATTCCACCTGGCATCCTTAGCTGATCACTGTCAGGTCCTTTTTCGAGATGTGTAACGATGAACAGGCCAAACCTGGCCCTTGTGATTGCAACATTCAAAGCGTCGTCGTTTTGTAAATAATTAACTTTAGCCATCGCGGGGATTTGTCCGCGCTGAATGGGTGGACGGAGATGAGCAACAACAATCATATAGTCAATCTCTTGACCATAGAAGTCTGCGACTGTACATATTCTAATCTCTTCGAACTTATCTGGTGTCTGAGTGTGAAGATTTGTGATGATTCCCACCCTAGACTTGTCGATTTTCTCATCTCTCAACAATCTGGAGACAAGTCGTTGCATTAAAAGGTTGAGATCACTTTTAGGATCTGTTCCAATGACCGCTGTCATGAAACTCTTTCTTGGCAGCCAACTGAACCTTCCATCTGCCAGGGACAAATCCCTGTAGATTTGCTGATAAAGCAATTGGTTGGTTTTTGGATCGTTCTGAAGTCGTGACTGATAGTAATGATGACTAACAAACATGGCCAAGTTTTCATGCATTCTATACTGATACTTCAGATCAACAGAGGTTACTCCCAATGATAACCAGCGTTCAAACAAGCTTAGACCTCCCCGAGTCAAATCGGCATTCTGGTACTTCACGTTTGTGTCACTATCTTCGTCCCACTGGACAAGAGGACCGTAACCTTGGTCTTGCCTCTTGCCTGCCCCTGCGACATTTTTTGGTGCCTTCATTAGCTTGGACTCCAGCTTCCTGTCCGGCCCGAGACTTGATCTGGCAAATCTGAAAGAGCGGCGTAAATCGCTCAGCAAGACAACTTGTTTAATTCCACGAGCCATAATTGGCACCAGACAGTCCATCTCTGACACATACTGTTCGTCATCTATAATAACCATGTCGAAGTTTATGTCTCTTAGGTTCGGATGTCCGGCTTGCAAAACGGTACAACAAACAACATCCGCTGCCTTCAAAATTTTCCGCTCTATCGCTTGTCTCTTCCATTTCGAACATTCAGTCACCGCGTTAAGCACTTTTCTCTTTTGTAACATTGCAGCCTCTCTTGGGTAGTTGCTGACTTTGATCAAATGATCATCGAGGATAGTTCGTGCGACAGCATAATCAAGTGAATAGTGACTAAGCTCTGTATCGTCTCTGCTAAGAGAAATTTGTCCAGCTGAAGGTCTTTTATTGTAATGAGCTGGCAATTGGACGACCTTGACGCATTTTGTGGAAGATATCATCCTTGTCGACTTATCAATGGTCTGCTGTACTGGCGAACATATTAACACCTTTCTCTGTCTTAATCTGCCCATAGAGCAGGCAATGTTTGCTGCGACTAAAGTCTTGCCGCTACCTGCGCCCCCTTCAATCAGTGTGACTCTTCTCTTCATTGATTGTTCTACAGCCAAACGTTGCTTTGCGTTGAGAGTTGCGAGAGAGCTGAGATAGAGGATCTTTGTTCTTTCGAATTCGACATTCGATTTATCGTTGTACCTGCCCAGCAAACATTCTTGAATATAGAAGGAGCTGCGCTGGCTCTCAAATCGTTTCAATGCTTGTCTCAAATTCTTCTCCCTCATGATCAGCGGCCAGTGACTGCATTTGATTTCATACATAGACTCTTCCACCTTAAACTCTCTTAAAAATTTAACTTTGATTTCCTCAGGGTCGATATGGACCATTTCTCCTTTTGCTTTCTTTATATTTTTGTGAAATAAACCGACGGAATCGTCAACTTTCGCGTAGGGCAAGATCGTCCTAGATAGACTTATTCCTTTGAGAGTTTGATTCATATGTTCCTCTATGAGGAGCTTGTCTGACAGCGAGCGGAGCACACTAGCTTCTTGTTCGATTTCCTCTAGCAATAATCCGGTCATTCTGTCAGCATACCTGCGAGACGCCCTCTTGTAGGACGCCTGTCTTCTCTGAAGCCAAGTTGCAGTACCGAAGAGGTCCATCATAGTCCTGTTGTTTTATCTAGTTCGGGTGAGAATTCGGCGAGGAAAATAAAATCGCGGCCGTTCTAGGAATATATCATCTTAGGAAGAATAATTGCGTTGCTTTGGAAGGACAAATTGACGTTGAGGCTCCAAGTCGGTGGTTCAATCGAGTCTAGCTCGCCAGATTTATTATTGCAATCGCAAAATGTGTAACCGGCGACCTGGCAACCATGTAAATGTGTAATAGACACTGGCAAGTGGAACAATACCGCTCCATTGCAACATGCGTACAAGCCAATGCCGAATCAGATCCAACCATCTAATTGGGCCATCAAAGCGCTTGCTTGCAAAACATAACCACTATTCTGGGCAGATAATGTGGCAAGTGAGCCAGGAACGTTGTTGAACATACGACTGTGCATTTATATTTTCGTATCTGGTTATCAACGAGACAACATGTCTCCTGTTTGAGGAGGTTAGATCCCGGAAGACCCACACAAGGAATCACTTCAGACCCAGGTTAACCCTTCGACAACGCACTCATTCAAGCCGCACATATGGTTTATTAATCTAATTTGCGCTGTTTTTGGTCTGTTCATCAGTTCAAGTTATCTGTACTAAATTGAAATGGGGGCTTTGGCACATACCTGGCCGCTGCCTCCTCTGGCGTCAGCTTACCGGACAAAGATTTGTGCTCCTCCGGAACAACGGTTGGCGCAAGTGGAACAAAATTATGCTCGCGGTATTGCTCTCTGAGTAGTGGCTTTCCGCCTCCAAGCGCCTTCATGTTTCTCGTGTACAGGGAGTAGACTTTTGAGCTCTTAGCATCCGGCAGCGGAACCACCCTGTCGTTTTTGTCTGCTGCGCCTCCGAATCGCTCCAGACCTCGTTTCAGTGCATCTCTCATGCCGCCTCTAACGTCTGGGTCCTCTGGGAGTGGACTTGCTACCGCAATCGCAATTGTGCAAGCGACGAAAAGGGTAATGATACTCGGCTTGTGCATCTTGTGAGGTGATGGATTTTTGGTTCTCTCAGGTGAATGAGTAATTTCACAGAATGAGATTTCCTACGTTCTATGTTTCTCTATGAGCTACGAGCACTCTTTTTATCCTCCTTGAGCGATACTTTCGGTCTATTTTTAAAATTCTGTCACGAGTCAGAGGCTTTCCAGCCGTCTGCTCTCTTGTGAACGATAGGAGCAGTCGCTGGATCGAGCTGATGCCCATAGTTTGCCATGTAGTTTATCTTTAGCCTCCCTCTTGTTATGGACGGGGCTCAACTTTCGTGCGATCTATCCTGAGCTTGGACATCGATGGTTGCTCAACTTGTCGGCCAGGTTTCGTCTGCGTGACACAACCAGGGAATTACTAAACACCCGGAACAGAAATACCTGTGTTAACCATGAGCCGTCCAATCATGTTGCTCGGTCTGAGGGCAACCTGACTCTGAAAAGTTTATCGACAGACCCAAATCTTTGATAGAGACGCCTAACTATAACTAGACCGCTCGTCCGCTGACTGTCCCATCCAATCGCTCGAGATTTTGGTTCGAGCAACCTTGCACCAAACTTGTATGTGTAGATTGCTCACGCGGCTGATGCATCTATCAGAACGATCGTTTTTTCGTCCCAGACTCCCAAGTTCGCGTGATAGAGAGCGGCTGAGATCCCTTTGATTTGGAATGAGCAACGATTCGATGGCAATTGTTTCCATATTGCAAAGAGTCCCTTGCTACAGTGGAGGCTGGTGCAGAATTTTCTCTAATCAAACTCGATACGGTCGCGAACTCGCTATAAACTTGTAATAGTGTCTCGTTGAAGTACTTACGCTCTTGAGGTAGAGAAGCGAAGTTTAGAGCTATGATCGTTATATTCTCCCAATTGATGCTATCGATGTGCGCCGATCCCAAGATCACCTTTTGTGTGCCCGCTACAATCTTTGCTTTTATTCTAACGAGGCTCTATAACATGCAATCCTGCGACAAAGGAACGAGTTAGACGATCTACTATCTTATCGACCATGAAAGCTCCAGAGTGAGTAAACATACTCTCAAAATGTCAGCACGATGCTGCTGAAGTTGGAACTCGGAGATAGCAGTCCTCACAGCTCGCTATATACCCAGAAACGGTCTCCCGCCATGCTGCTGATATTTGTCTCATTGGAACTGCCATCACATATTGGAACACAGTGAGGTAAATTCCAAACTGTTTCAACCACCTGCCTTAGATTCAAGATTTCGTTCAAAGCCGAGCGTCTGACCGATTGAGCAGACAGCAATGCTACTAGCAATTCATGGTAGGTTGAGTGTCAGAAATCGCTAAGGTGCTCTTCTTCGACCAAACTAAATTGTCAAAGCACCCCCAAGTTGCCTTGATTATGGTAGGTCTTTTGCAAGCTGGCTATGGCCGCCCATCGGCTCAATCTGTTGAGCTTGGAAGGTTCGGTTACTTCACCCAAATGGACCAGCGGCAATATATTGACAGGACAGAGGTGCTCAGCGTCATCGGGGATAGTAGCATCAACGAAAAGAGACAAATAGGAACGGATGCTCGGTTTCTTCTGAAGATTACAACTTGAAACAAGAGTCTATTTTCACGGAGGCTCCCAGCCGTATCAACTGGGTTGATCAACCAGACCACTTATAGGCATGGAACTCGCATCTACTACAGACACATATGGATTGCAACGTACGCTGAGACTCTACTTATTTTACAAGCGCAAATCCATTGTATGATCGCTCTGTTGCAATATATGTATCAACCTCTGGTTTCAGCTGCGGTGAGTTGGGCTTAATTTGCTTACGATTCCGGCCATTAGATATATTGCTTTTAGATTTTTGTGAGGTGTCTTTGTTTCACCGTGTGAATTTTGCCATTACGATCGCCTACCTCTATGCAGATAATGAGGCATAGACGGTAGGTGGGTTTGTCACCTTACAGCGAACAATTTAATGGTCTGCTGTTGGAATTGAATACAGATAAAATGCATGGGTCATGAATGACGCGTTTGCGCATTATACCTGTTACGCGTGAATCAGGTTACGATTCGAAAGAAAATTGGATGGAATAGGAGATTGACAATGAATCGCTAACCATCTAGGTGAATTCATCCTTTCTCAGACAGGAGCAGAGATGGTGTGATGACTCACAATGGCTGAAATCTCGACTCTGTCTACAAATTGTCTAGTCGATCACGACCATTCGTGGTGGCTGGAGATGTTGGATACGAAAATGGTTCCTCTTACCACGTTTGAAATAAACGAAAATTTTGCTGTAGATTGACAGTCTTTCCTTCTTGATTTAGTCAAAGGCAAAGTAAGTTGTATTTGAGGGGAGAGAAATCTTTAGTTGCAGATGTTGTGATTGATTAACATGACCTTGTAACCAGCTGTCCGTGTATCTAATTTGCGGTCGAACATACTGCACGACACGGACGATATGAATTCTCACACGCCCACGCAATCAGGACTCGTTATCTTGATATTGACTGTCTCATCTCTCGAGTATGCCAGACTGATATGCTCTCAGTGGATGGCATTTGTAACGCTTTGAAATTTAGTCTCAGGCATCGAGCTGCGGCCGGGGAGAATTGACACTTTTAAAAATATGGATTTGCAAGCGCCTGACAGGAGCCTCCTAATCGCGAGCGTGGTTGCCCTCCTCAGTTTCATCTATGTCTACCGAATCGTCAAACTATACTCATTTTGGAGCTCTCGAGGCATCAAGGGTCCAACCCCGTGGCCCTTCCTCGGCACAAACATCTACTATTTGTTCTACAACAAGATAGATATTGAGAACGCTTGGCACAAAAAGCATGGTAAGACCTTCGGTCTTTACGAAGGATCCGAGCCCGTCTTGCGGACTGTAGACAACGAAATAATCAAGCAAGTGTTCATAAAAGACTTCTCATCGTTCGTCGATAGAGACACGAGGTTCATCTTTGGCGACAACATAAAGAGATGGATATTTTTCTCCAAAGGCGACCACTGGAGTAATCAAAGGGTTCTGCTGACTCCCATGTTCACTAGTGCCAGGATGCGCAACATGTTTGGTGCAATGTTAGATCGCGTTAACAGGTTCAAGCGAGAAATCGCATCGAGGTTGGATTGCGGATCGTCAAATAGTTCAGCAACATTGGACAAGAGTGTCTTCTCCAAGGACGAGCTCATGGCCCTCGCGTTAAGCATCATAGCCAGGGCCTTTTTCGGACTTAATCTAGACACCTACAAGGACAAGACGAGTCCATTTTTCAAAAAAGCATTTGCAATCTCCAACTTCGACAAACTTTGGTTCATCATCTGGGTATTGATTCCAACACCAATAAGTAGATACTTTCAGCTGGATTTGGTCAAATACTCGCAATACGAGTATTTTGACAAGTTGAGCCAGTCGACCATTGACGAGAGGCGAAAGGATGCCTCGAAGAAAAGCAACGACTTCATCCAGGCGCTTTTGGATTCAGATGTACCTATAACTCCAGAGAGGATCTTCAGCAAGGAGGACGACATAGAGGCGCATTATAATGATGATATAACGCACGAGGAGATGGAGAAGATTCATGCGAGTCAAACCAAGAAAATCTCATTCAGCAAGTTTAACGATTTAGAGATAAGATCCCAAATGATACTCCTGTTCATAGCTGGTTTCGAAACAACCTCATCGTCGCTCTCGTTTTGCTTCTACGAGCTCGCCCATCAGCAAGTCGTTCAACAGGAGCTCTACGAAGAGCTTACTTCCGTGCCAAACATATCGGGCCAATTGGAATACACAGACTTGTCCAACTTGAAGAAACTGGACGCTTTCGTCTCGGAGACCATGCGCCTTTATACTCCTCTGATCGAATTAAGGAGGGCAGTTACGAATAAAGCTGGCGTGACATTGCCAACAAATCCTGCAACCAACTTACCTCACGGATGCTGTATCGGGGTTTCAGCTTTGGTTGTCCAGCGCGATTCAGACTACTGGCCTGACGCCAACAAGTTCGACATGACCCGCTTTTTTCCAGAAAACAGAGACAAAATCAAAAGCTGTACCTACATGCCGTTTGGTCTTGGACCCCGAAACTGCGTCGGTATGCGATTCGCGCTCATGGCAATCAAGCTCACTCTTGCCGAGGTGTTGCTCAAGTACAAGGTTTCACCTGGACCCAAGACACTAGTTTACGAGCCAGAATTCAAGCAACACGCCTTCTTCTTGCAGCTCAACAACGCGGAGTTTAAACTCAGTCCGCGAGAATCACTGTAACGGTGCCATTATCCAACTATTCCGGAACCCCTGGCACACTCGTGGTTGGTAAATTTTCTCAAGAATATCACGGCGCCCGATTAATGTGGAGCCTCGTTATCGAATGCGTAACGAGTATTTGGGTGCGATGAACCAAAAAGAAGGGGACTCTCACCACAAGGATGTCTGCTTTCAGTAAATCCTTATCTCTAGGTCGCTTCTCGACGTCTCTCTATCTGTGAGATTCAACCTATTGAGACGACAATTAGCAAACTGTATGAAGCCAAGTACAGGGTGGTAGCTGTATATCCCACATCTTCTTTTGTTACAGTCGAGCGACTCGAATAGTACAGGGTGTCCCAAAAAAAATAGGTGTAATTTGAGGAGCTCTACGACGAGCACCTCTCCGGATGTAGACTTCATGTTTGAGTATTTGTTCAACCTCG
>Ga0268249_1000061_pt1 | contig 67605 bp, 41 predicted proteins | sample AgamicAtPe_FD_200257 | JGI IMG/M metagenome (GOLD analysis project Ga0268249, IMG submission 200257) | Agave microbial communities from Guanajuato, Mexico - At.P.e (v2) (version 3) | ecosystem: Host-associated > Plants > Phyllosphere > Phylloplane/Leaf | place: Guanajuato, Mexico | collected... | reverse complement strand
GCCGCTGCCGCTGCAGCCGCCGCCGCCGCTGCTCCTCCCTCTTCGCCCCCCGCTCCATCCCATGGAAGCGGGCGCAAATTACAAGCCGGGCCAAGTGGGCGCAGCGCCCAGTCGGCGGCCAGGCGGCCAGGCGGCGGCGGCGGCGGCTGCGGCGCAGGCAGCTGGCCCAGCGCCCGGCGCCCCACGCTAACAGCTCAATCGGGCCGCGCGCCTATAGTGGGCCGTCGCGGGCGCACTTGTTGCGCCAATTAACCTCCTCCTCGGCCGCTCAGGTGGCCGCTCGGCCGCTCGGCCACTTTCGCCGCCAGCGAGGAGCCTCAAGCAGGTTGGGCGCAGCGGCCGCCTCGCTCGCCCATCCATCAGCAAGTTCGGGGGACCCGGCGAGCAAATTCCTCGCCCTCCGCGAGGGAGGCCATTTCAACAGGTAGTTGGCCCGGCCAAATGCAAGCCCAGCTCTGAGGGAGGCGAGTCGAGTTTAGTTCAGCCGTAAGTCCAATTCAATTCATCCGAGCTCAGCTCAATTCAATTCAGCGCAATCGAATGGCGCGCTTTTACATAAATCGAGTCCCCTTGGTGGCGAATAAAAGCGCCAATGAATCGGCCAGTCAAGGGCGAGTTTGCAGGGAGAGCGACTGGCACTTGTTGCCGCTGCTGCCGCTGCCGCTTCCTCGCTCGTTTGCCGCGTTGAGAGGCCAACTTTGATGGCCGCGGCCGGAGTTTGAGTTTACGTTCTACTTCGAGCTTGAGTTTTAGTTCGAGTTCGAGTTTGAGTTTGAGGTGGAAATATTTTACCTGGCTGCGCTTTGACGGGCGAGCAAGCAGGAGGAGGAGGAGGCGCTCGGCGCTGGTTTTCAGGTTTGCAGCTCGCATTTTATGCGGCCCACTGTGAGTGCAGTCGGCGCCTTCGGGTGGCCGGTCGGCCCAAGCAGCCGGCAGAGGGAGGGAGGGAGGGGCGAGGTCATAAAGGGAGTCCAGAGGCCCGAGTTGGGGCCCTCCGCTGGAGGGGCGTCAAGGTGCAAACTGTAGCGCGGATCAGTTTATTTGCGGGCCGGCGGCTCAATTTTACGCCTCCCTCGGCGCCGTCAATTCGCGAGCCGAGCGCCGAGCGCCGAGAAGCCAGAGCGGCGACGATTAATTGAAAGTCGCCGCTCTGGTGGTGGCAGCAGAGTGGCGCCCGTTTTGCCGCCGCCGCCGCCGGCGCCAATCCTTCCGCTCGCGCTCGCTCGCTCGGCTGCGGCGCCGGCCGAGAGTGGAGGCGAGCCATCAATCAGGGCGGCAGGGCGCGCTAACTAGACGCGCCGAGCGGCCAAACTCGGCCCTCCGGGATGCCTGTCAGCGGCGCTTGTTTTCCGGGCCCGCAAACAAGGCAAACACGCTGCCCGTCAAAGGGAGTTTGGGTTTGAGTTTGAGTTTGAGTCTTGGTCTGAGGAGGGGATTGAAGTGGAAGTGGAAGTGGAAGTGGAGGCTGGAATGGGGCGGCCGCGAAATGGGACGGCCAACGCAGGTGGGCGAACGCGCGCCAAGCGAGCGAGAAGGGGGGAGGCCAGCGTGGCAAGCGAGCGCTCGTTAGCCGGCCGGCCAACAGGTCGCGGCCGCAGCAGCAGCAGCAGCAGCAGCAGCAGCCTCAGCCTCAGCCTCAGCCTGGAGCTCCTCCTCGGCCGGCCGAGATTAGCGCCTCGCGCGGCCAGCCTATTTCTGGCCAACAAACTAGTTTGCGGCCCCGAGAAACTAAGCTGGCCGAGCGAGTGTGTGATTGATCAATGTTGGCCACCAAAGGGAGCTCGTCGCTGGCCGTCAACAGCTCCCATTGGGCAGGTGCGGCTCTTGCGCGCCGCCCAGTGTTCCACTTGCGCCCGGCGAGCTCCCTTTGCTGCAGCCCTTGGCGCCGCCGCCACAACCTCTTCGGCCGGCGGCAAAAAGCGCCGCCAACTCTTGCCGCCGACTTATAGGCAAATTTATTACCTGGCCGCGGATCAGCTGGCATCGGATTTGGTTTGCGCCGATCGGATCCAAGCCGAGCCGAGCCGAGCCGAGCCAATCCAATCCAATCCAATCCAACTAGAGCCGAGCGTTTCCAGTTTTGCCCCGAGCACTCTCCTCGGGCTTCAATTACGCAAAATCGATGCTAGGCGCGCCTGTCCGGCCCAGAGCCGTTGGCCTCCTCCGACTCTTTGGCGCCGGCGCCAATTTGGCCGCTCGGGTGTCGCCAGCAATCTAGTCGTGAAATTGGATATACAGGCGGCGGCTGTGGCGGCTGTGGCCGCGGCGACGCCTGGCTGCGCCCGAGCCTAACAAGCCCCGAGCGGCGGCCAGGTGAGCGGGCGGGCGGGCGGGCGGGCAGGCCGGCTGAGCGGGCTCGCAGGCAGGCAGGCAGCCCGCCCGCTATTAAAGACATCAGGCTGACGTCTCAATCGGCCAGCGGGATCACCGGCCGAGTGTATCGCTTGCGCCCGGCTTCGCTCAAGGTTAGCGCGGCGGCGCCGGGCGCACAATGACGCCAGCGGAGGGAGAGGAGGCTGAAATTGATGGGTGCAGCTGAACCTGTTGATCATTCGGCTGCGCACAATGGCAAGCGACAGGCGGCCATTGTGGAGGCTGCGTGCGCTCCCGGCCGGCGCCCAGCCACTCGGGCCGAGAAACAAATTGGATTTTGGCCTGACTGGCCGGCCGGCCGGCTCAATCGCCCGCTCGGACTTTGTCCACAGGGCGGCGGCCGTGCGCGCCGGCCTAGAGGCTGGCGGCGGCCCGCTCGGACTCGCGGCGGCTGCGGCGGCGGCGGCGAAGCTCGGCCGCCGCTCGCATGATTGACGCGATCCAATCGGGCCGCCGACTGGCCCCGGCGCGGCCCAGATGGCGCCAGCGGTCGCGCCGAGCGGGCGCCCCAAGCCGTATAGAGTTGGCAGGTTGCGACGCTTTAACCTTCGGCGGCGCAACTTGGGCGACACAGTTGGCGAAGCAGCTTGATTGGCGGTTTGCGCTGATTGAGCCCTCGGCGGGCAGCTGCTGGCCCCAGCGGCCGGCCCGGCAGCTCCACGCAGCCAATTAGCCGTTGCCGTTGCCGCCGCCGCCGCCGCCAATGGGCAGCGCCAAACCCATTGGAGCCTCGCTCAAGCTCGCGCAAAAACAACAAACGCTAATGGTGGCCCAAACTATAATAACAAGCGCGGCCGGAAGTGGCGCCCGCCCGCCCGCGCCGGTGGCTGGGCGGCGAGAGGGGCGCCGCTGGCGGCTGGGCGGCGCAGAGAGGGCGCCTCTGGGCCGGCCGGGCGCTCACCTGGGCGGGCGCAAATTGATAGCTCAAGCGGCGGCTCTCCTCGCAGCGCTTCCAATTGTGCGCAAACTGCGCGCCCGCTCGCTGTCAGTTTGCTGAATGTCGCCGCGACGGCCCCACTTTTGGCCGAATGCCCCAGCACTGCTCCTGTCCATCCATCCATCGGGCTCGCATTGAGCGCCGGGCAAGCAGCAAACAACAAAGCTCACTTCTAAGCTCATTTGGCTGCTCGGCTCGGAGCGCCATTCTGGGCGCCCGAGCAAATTCCTGCGAGCGCGCTCAATGGGCCAACTCGGCCGAATCCCATTTGGCCGAAGCGAGAGCAACTGGCCCTTGCTGGCCGCCGCCCCAACTGGCGCCGCTGCCGTCTTTGCCGCCGCCTCTGCCGCCGCCGCAGGTAGAGGCCCATTGTGTTTGCGCCCAGCGGCCGCCAGAATCGCCGCGCACTAAATTGAAACCTCAAATTGGGAGCCAAAGCGGCTTTTAGCAGGCCGCTCTAGCTGGCCGCCAGATGAACACATCCGAGCGCCAAGCCGATAATTAAAGTGGCCGCCCCTCTCCTCCGCCCACCAGGAGGATCCGTCTCACTTGCTGGCGCGCCGGTCTGGCCAGCTCGGGCGGCTAAGCGGCGGCCAGCAGAAGCAGAGGGGCCGTTTATGGCCAATTGCACAAAAGTAAACCCGCGACGACAGTTAGCTCGCTCTCGCCGCTTTGGGCCCGATGAAAGGCGGACAGGAAGTGTGCAACTTGATGAGCGCCGGCCGAGGAGGAGGGTCGGCGGCGGCGGCGGCGGCGGCCAATTGGAGTGCACTTGACTCGGCCGACGGCCAGGCGGCGGCGGCGGCGCTCAATGGGGCGACATGTGTGACACATGTGCGCGCGCTTGCGGCCCGCTGGTTTGGTGTTATAATTTGCCCAGCGGCCGCTCTCTGCGCCTGGCCCTGGCTGGCGGCGGCCGCTGCAGCGAGCCGAGCCGAGCCGAGCCGAGCCGAGCCGGGCAGAGCCGCTGAGCCGCTGAGAGGCGCCCGCGCGCCCGAAGAGGGGACGGGCGGCTCAACAGGCGCTCCCAGGGTTGAGCGGCCGCAGCGGAGGCAGGGCGGCGCTCAATGGGCGGCCAGCGCGGCGGCGGCGGCGGCGGCGGCGGCAAGTGCGCGCGAGGGCCGCTCGCTCGGGCGCGCGGGCGGCCAGACGCAGCGGCGAGCAATGCGCCGACCGCACAGGACAGCGCCAGCGCCAGCGCCGGACAAAGGCGGCGCTCAGGCTCGAAACTGTGCGTCTGCTTGCCCGCTAACAAAGGCCGTGTGCGTTCGTCTGCGGGAGCGAGAGTCCGCTGCTGGGCGGCCTATGTGTGGCCTCGGCCGCTCTGATCGGGCGAGAAATGCGCCCTGTGTGTGTCCGCACTGCGCATGTGTCCCGGAGCCACCAACTCGGCCTATCTGCAGATTGGGCGCCGCCGCCGCCGCACAGGTCGGCTCGGCTGCCCACCCGCCTTTGCGCCGGAGCCAGCGAGCAGCGCGGCTTCTGGCGCAGGAACTGGCGCCGAGCGGTGCGGTTGGTCTGGCTTCCAGGCTCTCGGCCGGCCAGTGCGGCCGCCTGCGAGCGAGCGAGCGAGCGAGAGAGAGAGCACGCGATTCAGTGCGCCGGCCGGCCGAGCGGACGCAAACACCAGCACTCCGCACACACGCACACACACACACATAGCCACACACAGCCAGCTACTGCGCCAGGGAGCCGCAGACAAGCCCCATTCGTCGGCCCGGCTCCAGCCAGCAAACACGGCAGCTTAGAAGCGAGCGAGTTGAGCCAAAGCCAAGCGGCAGCGCGAGCCTCAATTTCAAGCGAGCCCACCATGCAAGCCGGCCGCAACAGGTGAGAGCGGCGCGAGGCCAGCAAGGAGGAGAGCGCAAGCGAGTGCAAGAGAGTGCAAGCAAGAGAGAGAGAGAGAGATAGCCGAGGGGTCCGCGCGCTGCAATGGACCCGCACCAATTCTTCAAGAACTACATCATGTTGGCGCACGAGCGCGCGCGCGAGCTCAGCAGCCAACTGCCGGCGCCGCCAAGCTACCACCAGCAGCTCCAACTGCATCCGCTCGACCAGTACAGACAGCGCTACCAGTCAAACAGCTCGCTCGCCTCCTCCACAGGCAGCAACCTGTTGGGCGGCGGCGCGGGCGGCGCCGGAAGCGGCGCCTGCATCTCCTCGCCGGTGCCGAGCACCTTTCCGCCGAGCGCGCGCCTCTCGCCCTACGAGTTCCTCTGGTCGAGAGCGGGCGGCGGCGGCGGCGGGGCCGCCTCGGCCGAGTTGGCGCGAAGCCTCGCCGGCGCCGGCCTCTCAACGGCCGCCAGCTCGCCAGTTTCGGGCGCCAGCTCGGGCGCGACCCTGCGCGGCTCCATGGGCCAGCTGGCGGCGCTCAGCCAGCAGCTCGCCGGCCAAGCCTTCCTCAGCCAGCAGCAGCAGCAGCAGGGGCCCTTCGGCGGGCTTGCGGCCGCCAGCGCAGCCTCCTACCTGACCAGCTTGGCCGGAGCTAGCGGATCTGGCGCGAGCGTTGCGGCGGCCGCGGCCGCTGCAGCGGCAACGCTCGCCGCCCAAGCAGAGCAATCGTCGGCCGCGAAGGCGCAAGAGTCGGCCGCCCAGGCGAACACGCAGGCAGCCTACGAGGCCCTCTTCCAACAGTACCAGATGCTGCTCCTCCAATCGGCCATTGCAAACTACAGCCAACAGATGCCCCAAACTGGTGGAGCGCAAAACAGGAGCGAGAGCTCCATGAGCGCCTTCAACTCAACCAGAGACTCAAGCTACCTGAACCAGCAAGACCCAATTGGTCAGACTAGAAACGTCCACTCAAGCAATAGCAGCCGCAGCGGCGCCTCAAAGAGGAGCTCCGGCGCCCTAGCAAACAACAACTTTTACCTCAACGAGCTCATCCGAAACTCCTCCTCGCTTCTGCCCCAAACGGTTGCCTCCACAGCCGCGCACGCAAGCAGCAATCCCATCTTCCCAACGCCACAGGCGCCCCCAAACTCCAAAACAAACCCAACCGCAACGCTGCCAAACCGAAAGGAGGCCTCCTCAAACCTGCAAGCCTTTCGCCGCAGCTCGAGCGCCTGCGAGCAGGCCGGCTCGGTGGGCCACTCGGCCGCGGACTTCTTCTCTGGCGCAGACAAGCGACACAAGAACCAGCACCGCGAGCCAGGCCCGCTGACAGAGAGCAACCAACAGCTGAAGCGCCACCTCCGGCCAAACCAGCAATCCTCAAAGTCCGGCCACCCAACCCTCAAGCGCTCGGCCAGCGGACTCGCCTTGGGCCCCGGAAGCAAGGGCGCCAGCGGCAGTAGCAGCAGCAGCAGCAGCAGCGCCGCCGCCAGCTCAGACAGGCGCGCCAACTCGAACAGGTGCGCGCTCGAACTTGGACCCTCCGCCGGCCCCACCAGCGGCCGCTCCTCTGAACCCTTGCTGGCCGACGCGCTTGGCCAGCTTGCAGCCAGAAGCCAGCAGCCGCTTCAGCGCGCCGACGCCGACAGGTACCAGCTGGCCGGGCGGCCGTTGATCGGCCAGAGCCAGAGTCAGGGTCAGCAGCAGTTGCAGGCGGCTGGGCGCCAGGCTTATGGCGGCCAGCTCGCGGACAGCCGCGACAACGGCGACGAGGACGACGACGACGACGACGACGCCGGCGAGGAGGAGGAAGTGGAGGAGGAGGAAGAGGAGGAGGAGGGCGAGAATTCGAACGACAACGAGGAGGAGGAGGAGGAGGATTGCGAGCCAGCCGAGAAGTGTTGCAAATGGAGCGAGTGCTCCATGAACGGGCAACACTTTGCAAACCTGAAGGAGCTAGTTGATCATGTTGAATATCATTGTGATTCGAACAAGAAAACATTTGCCTGCTTCTGGCACGATTGCACCCGAGACCAAAAACCCTTCAAGGCTTTGTACATGCTTAAGGTGCACATGCGCCGCCATACCGGCTACAAACCGCATAGGTGCGAGATAATTTTGTCCAATGGAAACAGATGTGATAAGGCCTATAGTCGAGTTGAAAATCTCAAAACGCACCTAAGATCTCACAGTGGCGAAAAACCATATCCCTGCCAATTCGAGGGTTGCTCGAAAGCATTTAGCAACGCCTCAGATAGAGCTAAGCACCAAAATAGAACTCACTCGAAGGAGAAACCTTACATCTGTTGGGCCTTTCCAGAATGCCAGAAGGCTTATACAGACCCAAGCTCCTTGAGGAAGCATATCAAGACAGTTCATGGGACTGATTATTATACTGAAACTAAGCGAAAAAGGAACGCAAGCCGGCGCCAGAACAATGCAAATATGAGCAGCTTGATTTCAAGCAATCTTGAAGGCAGCGACAACAGTAACAATCAGGCCAATTTTAACTTACAGCAGCGCGAAAGTGGCAAGCCAACAAAAATGGAGCAATCGATGGGTAGTGCCGCAAATAGTATTGGTGCTCAATACATTGGCAGTCGTGCAACAACAAACGGAAGAAGCGATGCCCACCTAACACGATATCATGCGCCACACTTGCATGATACAAGCAGCAATACGCGATCAAATAGCAACAGCCCGCTTCCAATGGACTCAAACAACAACCAAATCGGCTACGAGTCCATATCGAGAAACGGAAGCGGAAGTATGATGCAACAACAAGCCCCCCACCTCCAAGCGATCACGGCTGGACCATCGTCAAGTTTCAGCCACTCGCCATCTAGCAGCAGCAACAACAACAGCCCACCGATTAATAATGCACAACTACAACGAAATACCACAAACTATCCCACCATCGGCGATCAGTTGCAATCAACAAGCTTGTCCAATTCGCCCCATGATTCAACAGGTGGCGGCTGCGGGAGCCAATACGTGAACACCGCAAGCGCAAATCTCTTGTTCCATTCAGATCCAAATAGAAACGAATACTTCTCGCCAACATCAACAAACAACTCAATGAGCGGCTACTCAAACTCAGAGCCACCTCCAGCTGCGAGCCAACAGTTTGCAACAAACGAACAACAAAATTACATGCAAACAGGTAACCACTTTTTGGATTACAACTCGAGAAGTTCGATTGAAAACTCATACCAGCAGCAGCAGCAGCAGCAACAGCAGGGTTCGCAGCAGCAATCGCAGGCGCATGATCTTTACGAATTTAGTCAGATCGGTGATGATCCAACTGACAGGTTGAACAATCAGCACTCGTTACAGGGACTCGCCGGGGCTCCCGCAACAAACGCTCGCACCAATTTACGCAACAAGCAGCTTCCGCGCCACCTCAGAGAAACAAACAACTTGATTCTGTCGCCTGCACCAATAACCAACACAAACCCATGCCCACCGCCCATGAACATCTTCAATTCACTTGGCGCCAGCGGCTATCATGGCGAGAACCAGATCAGCGCGCCATCACTGGTTGGCCAACATCAGCAACCGTTTCATCAGCCACATTTTGGAGCCATTGATCAGAGGGCCTGCTATCCAACGATGCCACCCACAACCAGCAACCTGAGCCACTTGCAAGAGAACTCTAACATGAGCCTCTGGTTTCAGAATGCGGCTGTTGCAAGCCAGGCAGAATATTCACAGTGTAACAATTAAAATTATGGCACATTTCGGTTTGCTCTCTATTTATTTTCTTTTCAAATCCATATTTCCATAGTTTCACCGACACGCACATCTAATACCTGACTCCGTCGAGCAAATGACTGTGGCGCGCACCGCAAGATATATCTGCAACTCTGCCGCCATTGAGATCACCCTCGCGGAGTCTGTCTGAGCTGGAGGACCAGCGCCGAGGAACGCAGCGTTCCGGTGGCCCTAAAGATTTGTATTTATTTCTGGTTTTGAGTTTCGCAGACCTCTGGAGAGATCTGTGAGCTTACCAGGAGAGTTCCGGCCCCTCGCACTCTCGTGCATAGCTCGGGAATGGAGAGGAATGACTTTTCAAAGAGCTCTGTTTTCAACCATTGATTGGGCTCACCTGCTCGTTTCTATGGCTGTTATGGCTTTCTAGGGATTTAGTTTTTTGTCTTTAGTGAACAGGGTATCTACTTCAGAAAAATGTAACAACTGTGGGAAAGTAAAACAGATCCATCTTTATTCTAAACGAACAATCGAATATTGAGGTGAATGATCGATAAAGTAATAGCGACCGATTATGGTTGGCATCTCAATGCAACTGCAAGTCTTCATCTACGTAAACCTGCTGTTGCCTTGTTATTGTGCACATAGTTTACAACACGACCAGTGAATACAGCAAGTCGAGCTTTTTGGCATCTAATTTCTACATCTGTGGCAATTTGCACTTTTTGATCCTTTGAGGCGATTCGTCTACTACTACTGCTTACTTGTTCTAAAGTCGCTATCAGTGTTTCAAGGAACGATCCGTTGAATATACAAACGGTGTCAATGATAGAAAAAATGACGATACACAGTGTGATAGGCTGGTGTCAGTAAGTTTACGACCCATTCTTTGGCTTTCCATTAATGCTAGCTTCTTTGTCGCCAATGGTGTTAACTTCTAGATCCAAGTTAGACTCAAGCGCTAGACCTCTGGCCATTAGACAGGCAAAGACTGTCATCACCATCTTGGGCTTAACTTCGGCAATATCTTCAGGCAGAGCGTAGACTTTGGCGCCGATTTTTCGGGCCATTGATATGGCATATTTGGAATTGGCCAGTCTATCATCTTCGCTACTACCTGGTAATACTTGAGCATAATTGATGGATTCAGATTTTATGGCATCAATAAGATCGATAACTGGTATTGCAGTTGATATTGATCCATCGTTGAAACTGCGAATGCGACTTTCTTTGTTCGCTGCTCTCAGTTTCCCATTAACCCAATCCACAATCCTACCCTCATCCACTGGCTTTCCATTATCTGCTTTGGCAAGATTAGACAGGATTGAGAGAGTATATGCTCTCATAAGTTGCCATACCAAAGCGGAAACTAAAGTTTGGTTGCACTCTAAAATGTCCTGCCCAGCAATCCCAACAAGCGAAAAGTTATGCATTTTCCCCAATTCAACACTATAGTTGCAGTTCTCTAGACGTTCCATGAATCCTTTTAACCGGCTAAACTGTTTATGAACTCGATTCCATTGCACAGTTCCTGGTTTTATAATGTCGAATAGCTGAATGAGCACCAAACCATCAGACAGATCGCTGTAAAACCTGTTGACAAATGGTGACACTCCGAGACTGTTCATCCAATTTCGCCATGTTTTCTCTGCCCTCGACTCTTCAATAGTCTCCATCTTGATTGGTTCTTCAGGGACATCTAAGGCTGGAAACTTGTTGAACAAATTTGCTAGAAAGGCCACGTTCAACTTGTAGACTCCAGAGACAACATCTTGCGGCGTTATGAAGCTACGACAGCCAAGTTTGTCAGCCTGCTGTAACATAGTTTCAGCTCGTTGAAAGAGATCCCGGATGTACAAAGCTTCTGTTGTAACATCTGCACTCTTAGGGGCAATTTGGTACAACAGATGCGTGTATATCTCCGAGTCTGAGATGTCTTTAGTGAAGTTATTGATGCGACGGGATACGCCAGCCTTGTTGAGATGATGATTAACCCAACGTAGGAGAATATTCTCTGGTGACAGCTTCATAAGGTCACTTAATTCGTCAATGTCTCCACCAACCAAATTGACTAATCCGGGACAGTGCTCGAGATTAATCTGATTGAAAATTCCAATACGAATTATCTGCCACAATAATCCGAGTGATAGATGGGGCTTGCCTTTGGCTAAGTCATGAGCATCGATATTAACAATGTTGCAACCAATGGCTTGAGCTGAATTCAAAGCTAGTGTTAGATTTTCGTATTTTGTGTACAGTGTTAAATTCTTCTTGTTGATGGCTCTTTCATCAATCGTGTCGGGGCAAGAGAAATTAATAATCTTGCATAGTAATATACCGTCTTTGATTGCCTCATACAGGTTGTCGCCATTAGTATCAAGGGGCAGTATGTGCTTTAGATCTGGATCGCCTTTGAGTTTGATGTTGATCCAATTGGAGAAAGCTGCCTGCTCCTCATGCCTAACAGAATGTGTCGTCCCCTCACTACTTGCCTCGGACATACCTCCGAGATGCTGCAAGTTCTCCCGTTTGGAGACCATTGTTTTGAACGCTTGAGCAATGTCATCGTTTGACAGAGAATTAGTGGCACTCATGTTTGAATTGGGTTGTGAGTGTAATTGGTTGATAATGTTTCGACGTTGTTTTAGATAATTTGTTGAGGTATTTGTTGTGCCTGATTGCAAGAATACTGAATAATTTGTACTTCTGGTTCTATTATCCTAAACGCGTCTTATGGTTACAACCATGTCCACAAGATCGTTAACTGATTTAGATCTACTGGTTTTGTTATGGAGTATCTTGAATCTAGTTTTGAGTGTAGCGAAATTTTTTCAATATTAAGATCCAACGAAATGATGGAATGCGAGTACATCGAGGGTGTTGAGTAAAGTTTCCGTAGAGATGAATGTTGGCCAAAGGTGTATATTGCGTCTCGTTTATGGCAATTGGTTAAGTTTGCTAACTTTTAGATCGTGAGTTTTGACAAGTCTTTCTTGGTAACTTTCTTTTTGGCATTTACAGGTTACAATGTTGCTGGATGCTTGGATCCAGAGTAGCTCACTCCCTATTTGTCTACAACTATTTCCATGGTGGATTAACGAAATAAAGCTCGAAGGGTGTCGATGGATACAATATCATTGTGTGGGCAACAGGATCATACTGCAACAATAACAAGGGAATATTAAATAACAAAATTATGTGAATGGCGCAGGGCAGAGCGTTAAGTAGGTTATACTGTACGTACGAGAATCTCCGGATCAATCGGTGGTCTTCTTGGAGCCGCAAGTGTCTGCACAGTTTTACGACGAGCGAGCCGGCTGAGCGATGCGCAGGGACAGCCTGTACTTGCACATGAAAAAACCTCCCTTTCAGAGAGCATGCAGCGACATGAACCAGGGTTCAATTCATTGTTTCAAGCCCCAAACAGAGCCAGAAATTTCACATTTTTATCGCATCTGATTAAATTTATACGGCCACCTTACCTATTCGACCTGGACTAACTATAAATAAACCCCTTCGTCTGACAGACATGGCACCGGTTGCCGATCGCTCCGAATACCTCAAACAAACTTTTTCATCACCACAATCTATCGTCCACTGCACCATAGACTGCAACATTAAGAGCATGAGTATATGGAATACCAGCTCGGTCCGATAAGGTTCGGATAGCTTATCGGCCAGGAACAGGCAAAGTGATTGCGAACCATCTGTACGCTGGAGAGACCCAGGCGCCTAGTCAGGGATTCCCTGATCAAAGATGCCTGTTTGTCCACGATCGTGGCTTCTCCGTCGGCTCGCTCAGCCCGATGGAGGCTTCTGAAAAAATTTTGTTCAGAGTGTAGTTCTCAGATTCAGTGACGCAAAGAGGCAGCGGTGGCAACGATAGAGTCTACAAGCAGCGACTAAAACACCGACCTCATGACCACAGTGACGCCGCTCACTAATCATCTCCAGCCAGCCCCAAATCAAACCAGTATCCTTATCCGTATTTGCACTTGTAAACTCGAGTTTGGATCACAATTGTAGGCACTCATATTTAATGCTATACGTACACCCCTTAGTGCATGTTTGAGTGTATGTCAAACGATCTGTGATAATCATAGAATCTCAACTACAATTCCACATCTCTTGTTTTCAGGCGACTACGCCCGTTCGAGTCCAATTGAACTTTCATATGAGATCCATCCTTGATCGAGTGGTCTAGCTGGAGGCCAAACTTCGCGATGGTCTCTGCACTTTTTCTCGCTTGGCCTTTCCATCAGACCCAAACGTTGCTTTGGATCAAGTGAATTGTGACCACGCCCTCCGCAAAAACCGCTAAAGGTTTCAATATTCGTCAACTGGCCGTAACCTGGAACGTCAAAAGCAGCTCCGGGTGAGCATAATCAGTGCGCAACCGACCTGGGCGGTTTTTCGCTTTAGAAGAGCGACGCATCAACAAGTGTATGCCAATCATAAGGTGTAATCTCATCAAACTTGAACAAATAAAAGGTTTTCCATCTTTGTCCCAACAGTCTTGTGTAATATTCAGTTACGACTAGATTTGTCATCTCTCCCATGGATTCGATTACGGGCCTGCTCGAGTTGAGTACTCTCTGGCCGTTCAAAAGCGCGCGAATCGCACCGGCCAGTCCCAACACCCGCGCTCTTCTAAAACTTAAAATTATGAAAGAGCATAAAACTGTACTAATTTGAGCGATATGCAAGAGCATAGAGCTGAATCTTGAGCTGCTCGTGCAAAAGTTTTCAATCTCTGAGATCTTCGCGAGCCATGATAGCAGATTTGCCATCGCAAGCTACAATCTTAACCAAATCGACCCGGATCAACTCTTGCACTTCCCTAAATTCAGCATCCTTAAGCAATAACGTCCAAACATTGTCACAAAAACGATAAGTGCGGAGCCTATTGCACTTGATGGTTACCCGGTTTCTCACTTTTTGTTCCAACGAAACACTAATGGCCTTGTCGAATTCGCGCAAAACGCGTGCAGCCAAGTTATTGTTCAACTTTCCAGCACTGATCAACTCATCTAGACTATCTTGTAATGTTTGACCCAATGTTGTCTCCCGGTATAGCTGGTAGTTCATAGTTAATCTGAGGTAGTGTATGAACTTGGCCTTATTTGCAGAGTGCTTATATTGTGCTTATGGAAAAAACAATCATAGGGATGATCTAAACATATAGCCGATTGCTACGTGGACGCCAAACACCAAGACAGACCGCGGCTTCTGAGAGAGGCTGCCTGGTATGATTAGGATGCAAATGATGCACTTGTTGATCTTTATTTTAGAAGGGGTTGATTTAACAAGCAATACATTGATTAGATTATATCGGGCATTTTAATAGATCACCGATGATAACAACATCAGCAACACAACACGAACGCAGTACGGATGACTATTGATTTCATTGAATAAAAATGAATTGTATTACCCTGGCATCGCACTAATGCTTGTCATACTGACAGTTAACAATCGCTGTCGCAACAACCATCAACATTATCATTCATGCAAGAACATTATTGTGTTTATTGTTTCGAGTTGATTTCGTGCCCTATAAACAAGTGATGAATACTGTGCCTATACTATCAAGTCACGCGTATGTTGATCAACAGAATTCGGAATGTCTAATGACATCTATAATCTTGTAAGATGTTTGGGTACTCAGGGTTTATCGTTACCAAAGATGAAGACTCATATTGAGTCGCTCGAATCCAGAAAGACTTTTGTAGGTGCAATCAAGATGAGTCTCTGACTCAGACATCAACCTGGACTGTCTAGACCATAGTTTGAATATCTATTACGGAAATGAAGTCATATTCGGACGGTTTGTGGGGATAGAATGACGTCTATCCTCGATTGTAAGGGGTCGCGAGTTCCAGATCGATTCTGGAAAGTTTAGACTGACCCACTAACAGGTCCCCCAAATAGAATGCAAACTTTCTCCAAGAATTTCGCATGGCGCTATTGACATCACCTGTCGAGAAGTAACGCGATCGCCTAGGAACGTCTTATGGTGTGAAGTCAAGAGGTAGGACTGTGACTATGGAGTCGATCACGGGGCCGTCGATTATGGACTATTCTCAAAATTCAATCCTGTCTTTAATTTCTACTTGAGTCATAGTGGTTAGCAGTCACAGTCGAGCCATATTGTGCTATTTTAGTGTTGGAATGAGATCATTCGTACACTGACTTGCTGTAAAGCATATACTATCGAGAACGGGTGATCTCACGAAGACGAGTTGTACTAAAATTATACGAAACTATCTAGGATTATTCATTGAAATGTCGACTATCCCAATATTCCGACCCGCTCTATCAATTCGTGTGGTACTTAATAGTTCTCACTCTAACTAATTTCAAGCCTTGTGGACTTTAAAACCAATAAAATCCAAATGGAAGATGGGCACCAACTGGGCGACACGCTAGCGTGATCGGGACAGATGCATTCGTTTTGTCGCTGCCAGAGATTTCGTGTTCGAATTTAGCGCCGTTGAAAATGCACATTTATATATTTACAGTGAATGACCGGCTGTGGGGAAACAAAACCTAATTTACTCTCTCATATCGAGCGATTTCTTAGCCACCTCTCTATTATTATTATTATCTCTAACGCTCAGGGCTGACGAATAAACAAAATAGAATATCCTCGAAAACTAAGCCTCACCTTACACTTGGATCACTATGTCCGACCGTAGGCGATTCAATTGGCCCCTTCATCGGTCAGGAGATGAATATACGCAATCCTCTTCTCACAGTTACAGAGATCGTCCTCCACACCACAGTGCAAGTAGGCACCACACCTCTCTTACTGATTTGAGTCGGAGTAGAGACTACGGCTATCGAAATTATCACTCGTCGAGCCATCATGGCGACTACAAATATCAGCCCCCAAAACGCTACTCGCCAGATCGTAGGATAAGGTCAAGAAGTCGAAGTAGGTCCCCAGATCGCAGTAGAAAGAGAGACAGGCGTGATAGTAGACATAGAGACGAATATAGTACCAGCAGTAGCAGTAACAGACGAGATTCTGATCGAAGACATGGAAGCAATCATAGGATAAGATCCAGGGAAAGATCAGATAGTAATTTAAGGAATCGTGACAGGGCTGAACTCGTTCGTGGTCCAAGGCATATCTATAGCTCATCAGGAAAGGGTCCGCTATCAAGCTTGAGGCATCCCATAACGCCCCCAAGAAGCGGTAGTCGATCAACTTCGAAATTGGCTATACCGCCACCACCGCCTTTACATGGTTCGAAATCCTCATCCTCTTTGTGGTCCGATAGAAGGATCTCATCAATTTCATCCAAAAAATCACCATTGGATTCACCGAACAAAATTCTCACTTCACCCCCGCCACCACCTCCCCCACATCCACCAGAAACTGAAATATCAATGGAATCAATACCACTTCCAACTCCTAAATTGCCACATAAGATAATTGACAAGAAAGTTAGATTCTATCAGAGAGCTGAACCTAGATCTGTTAAAGTGTACAAGGAGACCTCCATAATAGGTGAGGGAACTTTTGGTCAGGTTTATAAGGCTAGAGATCAAGATAAAGGTACCTATGTTGCTCTCAAGAGGGTCAGGCTAGAAAACGAACGAGACGGGTTCCCGATCACGGCGGTAAGTGAAACTAATCTATCATGCAACAGACAGGTATCAATAGAGAAGTGCTTACTAAATGTCGTTAATAATTCATTCTCACATTGCAGGTTCGTGAGATCAAGATTCTTCGCCAGTTGAACCACAAGAACATTGTAAATCTTATAGAAATTGTTACTGATAAGACAAATGCTCTAGAGTTTCGCAGGGATAAAGGTTCGTTCTATCTAGTTTTCGAATACATGGACCACGACCTTATGGGCCTCTTATTGAGTGGAGAGGTCATCTTTAGCGAAAACAATATTGCCCACATCATGAATCAATTATTGGAGGGCCTCACTTACTGTCATAGAAACAACTTTTTACATCGTGATATCAAATGTTCAAATATATTAGTGAATAACGACGGTCAAGTGAAATTGGCCGACTTTGGATTAGCACGTCTATACAATTCAAACGATAAAGAACGACCATACACCAACAAAGTTATCACATTGTGGTACAGGCCGCCTGAACTTTTACTTGGTGAGGAAAGATATGGCAAACCCGTTGATGTTTGGAGTTGCGGCTGTATTTTAGGCGAGCTTTTCACAAAAGAACCCATGTTCAGGGGGGCCACAGAATTAGCACAACTAGAGAAGATATTCGCTGTTTGTGGATCACCAACACTAACCACTTGGCCAGACGCTAGAGATTTGCGTGATTACCCAAGCTATAAACCAAAGAAGTCATACACAAGAAGACTGAGGACAGATTATGCTCAGCTTCCGCCCCTTGCTTTGGACTTACTCGACAACATGTTATTATTGGATCCTAAGAAACGTATAAGCTCTGAGGTAGCTTTAGAGCACGAATGGTTTAAATCTGTTAAATTTGAACCAGCGAATTTACCCCGAGATTGTGATTGGCACGAAATGTCCGCTAAAAAAGAGAGACAGAGGCAAAGGGCGTTGGAGGCTAGCAATAACCAGCCGCCGCCTCCACCACCACTCATTAACGTTTAAGTAAATATTATTTAATTCAGCAGTATTATATAATTTGGGAACAAGCAAATTATTCATTATATAACTGGATAAGTATCAAAAAGGCCATTCTTTTTTCCTTCTACTCGTCATTCGGTTCCAGCAACCTGCAGATGCGACTTGTCTATGTAGGTCCCTCTCAGTAAACTTCCTTTTCATTTGATGGATGGCGTTTCTAGAGCTACTCATGACCTCGTTGCTTTGACCTACCAAGGCGATTTTCGTCCTCTTATTCTGATTTTCGACACTCTGGTGGTCGGCTGGTCGAAAGAGCTGATGGATGGAGACAGGACCTGTATTTGTCGAAGGGCCAACACTGATTATTCCACCGATAGCCGCGATGTCATGGCGCAACTTCGTTTCCCGATAAGGCAGTTGCTTGCGTTTGATTGAGCCACCGACATAATGCTGCGCCATGTCACCATGTTGAGCATCACCATCACCGGAATCGGCCTGGCGCCCGTCGGGGTTAGATCCCGGTTGAAAGGGTTCCACGTAATGGCTTAGATGGACTTGATTCTGGCTCAACTTGGCGTGCGACTTGAGACTCTTTTTTGGCGCCAAATCCTCATAACCGCCAGGCTCAGTTTGTTGCTCCTCAAGGAAGCTGAATTCATCATCATGTTTAGCCAAGTTGCATACGTTATTGTTATTATTATTGGAATCAACACTTTTGTAACACAGGTCATCACTGACAGCAGCCTTTGCAGATAGCTCACATATCACCTTATACCTCTCAACCTCACGACACTTTTCATCATACTTCTCCTCCTTGTATAGCAATGCTTGCTGCATTGCTTGGCACTTTTCAGATAGATCCTCAACTAACTTGGTCAACTTTTCAACCTTCCCCTTGCGCTCTAGATTTGATCTGATCTGTTCGCTCGCGTTCTCTTCTATAATCTTCAAAGATTCGCGCACAATAGCTTCAACCTGGCTTATAGCGGTCGCAAGGCACATTTCACCATTCTTCAGCTTTTCAGCCAACCTTTGAGGATTAGACCAGGGGAATGCAACAGTGCCAATCGCAGTGCTAGACGACATATTCATAGGACTATCACTTAACCCGTCTCTATGTAATCCTCGGGGGTCTGCATACTGTTGACTCGTTGGTCCGAGAATGAGGTTTAAGTATGATCTATTTTTACGAGCGTGTTAGCTAAATCACTTGTCCAGTGAGTAGAGTCCGCGTTCAAACCCGCGTTATTTTCTGAGCTTGACCAAAGCCGGTGGCGCGAATTCGCTCATCGCATAATCCGTATCCATGGTGACTCTCTTCACAGATCCAACATCGGGATTTTGACAGGGACACCGATCATCAACCAAATAACTGCTGAAAATGGAGAATTTTTTCATAGATGTCGTTCGATCGAAACTGAATTCATTAGCTAATGAAACTGACGAGTTTTCCTTGCGACAGGCAGTAACTTCAATCGAGGATGAATTCAGAGCAAGATTCCCGGATCAAAACGAAGAGAGCTCGATCAAGAAACTTTGGCTCAATCTAATGAAAACTAGTGTTGAACTCGAAAACATAGAGCTATCGATTCTAGTTGTTGCTAAATTGAAACTAGCTCAGTTAGCTCTACTCTTGCGTTCAACACTCCAATCTTCGCGGGACATTTCTATACGCAAGTTTGTAGCTCTCTCATACGTATCTAGCTACCTGCATCTAGACAACGAAAACCAGCTCAAGCCTCCAGTGGTGCCACGAGATCGCTCGATAAACGAATTCAAAGACGTCATTAAATTGTACATTAATTGTGGCGAATGGGACAAGGCTATAGAGTTTGTTTGTAAAAATAGCACTGACGATCAGCATGGAGAAGCCAACTGTCGATTGATCTACTTCAAACTCGCGCAGAATCTCGAGTCTGAGGAGAACTATCTCGCAGCTCTAGCCAACTACCAAAAGTCAGGTGCCCAAAAAGACCACTTGGTCAGACTGTTAATGAAGCAACATGCGGATTCCGCCATCAAAGAACTTGAAAAACACTGCTCGGATGGCACTTTGGACAAAAAGTTTTGGTGGGAATATCGGTTGTTCCTATCAAAATCTGAACACCCTGATTTACAGCTGACGTATAACAGGAGTCCGGATCTAGGGTCCTTTGTGAAACTTTGCCTTCTGCGAGGGAACTTGGATGAAGCCGAGACGAAACTTTACGAACCGTTGCCAGAAAGAATGCGCCAGTTTATCCAAGATGTCAGCCCCGAGAAATGGTTTTGCAAGCGCAAATTAGACTACACCATAGCTCAGGGGTCGAGCCTGTGTTCGAATTCTCGAGCTGCACTTGCTCTGATGGCTAGACAATATCGACACATCAGTTCGTTTGCAAAGGCATCCAGTCTATTATTATGCCTGAATCAGATTGATTTGCTCTTAGATTTAGCGCCCAAGTTCATGGGCCAACCAAAGGGTCTGGACATGGTTTGCGAGTTTGGAAACTCAGATGCTATTGCATGTAATCTCGCTGAGGATCTATTTAGGATCACCAATCTTCGTAAGAAGGACGAGCTACATGTCGCAAGGGTGAACCAAACTCTTTTCTTGGCTTGTATAAAGTTGGGCTTACTAAACGATGCGTTTCAATACATTTCAGCCGAACTCCTGCAAGAGGAGAATATTATCACTCAGGCCATCGAACATTTGGAGAATTTTGTTGAGGGGAGACACAATGGAACCCTTGATTATGTTTATCCAGAACTCAGGAGATCAACTTTGAGGGCGTTACATGTATCTCTAGGGGGACAGATCTCTACTACACATGTGGTGTCGCTCGAAGTGCTGTCTTTGAGTATTTTATTGTTCAAGTTTGAGCCAGATGAAACGCGCTCACTTGAATATTCCCTTGAAAAATTAGAAACTATGTTCTCAGAGCTATCTGTCTGTTTAAACAAGTTGAACTTCAACGCTTCAGATAACTTGGTTTGGTCGACCAAGACTCTAATAATTGCGATAAGAGAGAAAATCGACTACCTCTCAGAATGCCACCTTATCAGAGAGGCTTTCCGACAGCTTGTTGAAACAATTGCCAACAGATGCATGATTGAGAGTAGATACAAGAGCGCGGCCTCACTATATAGTCAGATGGGCGATAGCATAAGCGCTGTAAAATCTTTGATGAGGATGGGTGATGTGGATATCGTGATAAATTATTCGTTGCTTGTGCGCGACGCCGCCGTCAATCGGATAACAATGAACTATCTGAAGCATTTGGGGGTTGAGCAGGAAGTTATAGACAGTTTCGCGACCAAAATTGTGTCTCCTAAACTAAGCTGAAGGGAGAAGTGTTGGTATCTCTCTCCCTCTCTCAGAGCTATATTGCATCATGGTTAACCTGTCGCGCAGGTGGAAAAGTTGAGAGAAATTCTAATTGAATGAGAGGTCTAGAACAGAGCGCAGATGTTGGGCTAGCTGAACGCCCTTGCACCTGTAATTAAGTGACGATAGAGCCAGACGTCGACGGGGGAGAGCGAGAGATTTCCGTGTAAGATAAGATAAAATTCCTTCCAGTCATGCATTGATATGGAGGAAGCATTTTGTTGCCCGCGCACCTCAACGGCAATTGTTGAGGCGAAACGATAAAAATGTTTTGGTTTCTCGATGGGGTTTTATTGCTCAAAGAGTTGACCGATAAGGCTCAAGTTTAATTGTCGTTGTTTTCCCTGCAACAATCACATCTAAAAGTGCGATTTTGCGGGTCTCATCGACTGCGATGGTTGGTGAGCGCCCCACTGGGCTCGGATTGGTTTGGCCCAAGGAGAGTTCAAGTTCAGCGGACGGAAACACGAATGGAGTGTTCGATCTGAGAGTTGTTTGTGTGAGCCGGGCAAGTTGGCTTCCTGTTGCGAAACGATCTCCCTCAAGTTCACCTCCGACTATCTGACACCTTGAACTCGAACCAACATCAACATTCCTTAAACGATTAGTCTACTAACCACGACCAATACTCATTCTGACCATGCGTTCTTGAGTTCGAGGAGCCGTCGAGCCGAACCTGGAAGTAGGTGAGATTGAGCGATCGATTGTCCCGTTGCTGAATTGGGATCGTCACAACTAAAAATTGGCCGATTGTTTAACTGTGCACTGCGCCTCAAATGGTTACCTTCCGCCCGAGCTAGAAAAAGAAATTGGAGAGAGGAAAAGACGGGGAGAATTTAGATTAATGGTACAGGAGTTAATGGAACTTTGAGAGTAATGATGGTTCCAATTTCTAATATGGCACAAATTCTCCAACATAGTGAGGAACAAGTCCGTTGCCTGTTGGTCAAAATTAATCGAGTCCCAAGAAACAACATTTGCGCCTCAAACTGAGACATTGTTGATGGACAAAATCTGGGTTGCCAGCTAAAACTAATGATTGCAGACAATTTTAAGCCTCCAGAATGGGCGAACCTCATTTTTGTATAGACTTCCTCTCGATCTTGAAAGTTAGCTTTCCCGGTGAAGGTTAAGTTTTTGGGTTGGCATAGAGCAACTTTGCCAACTTTCAAGCTCGAATCTAGTTCACGGTGAATCTAGGGAGACAGGATGTGTTGAGCGAGATTCGGTTTCTCCAAGATTTTCATTGAAGAAGAATCAGTCGAGCGAGAGGACGGGACAGGTAGCTGGATTAGCAAGGATCACCTGCTTCCTGGGAGCTACTTTCAACAATGGACAACGGTCAGACGGTCTATCTCACACATTATTGGCAGACGGCTACTTCCCCTGATGCCTTCTCCACGTCGGGGCGCATCAGGCTTAGATAATTTCCTCCGACAATTATCTCTCTCCAAATCCAAATCAGAGCCTAAATCCCAAGACAATAGAAATTACCCCAGATGTGGGATGCGAGAGTATCCCATTCTATTATTTAACCTTATTACTTCACACAAACAAACACACACAAGCATCGCTATTATCTAATGACGACAATTAATGCCCAAAGCTGGCAGATTGAATTCGAGAATGAACATCCGGTGATCAGAATAATTAAAATCGATCATCGCCGATTGTTGTAGTGTCCAACTGATGTGACTTCATCACAGAGTATTAGCTCCCATTCTTTCCCATTCGTCAAGTCTTGGAATTGACAGGAAACAATTGTCTGATGAGAAATTTGTGATAAAATAGTCTTCCGCGGATAGGCTGACCCACTCAATTTTACGAAATTAAATTCAACCAATACCTCAGCTCTCATCGGCTCTAAACTCTCAGATGATTGATGGTGAGTCGGCCGGTCAGTTGGTCAGCCAACTGGGTAAGTCGAAGTCTCTTATTGTTCAACCGAATGGAGGTTGCGGCTTGGGCTCGATGTCGAGCGAGTGAAGCGTGTTTGAATTCAAGGACGAGGAAAGCAGGCTCTTGGGTTTCTTTGCAAAAGAGTTAAATCTCATGCCTTTGTTATCGTCGCGAGCTTAAAGTTGCTGCCCGTGTGTGGTCAAGACGTGAAAACTCCCACCCGAAAGCCATCAGACTGGCCATTCTCTTCTCTTTCTTTGAGCAGTTAGCGGTATCATCGTGCCTTCATGATTTCCGCACCTGAAATGATGTTGTCATTCGCAGAATACACCCACTTTATTTCAGGTACAGCGTGTAGTTTCACCCTTTGCCTTTTGTCTGTCTTGTAGGCAGACAAGCGGGCCTTTCGGGCGGCGTAAACGGGAGGCGGATGTAATTATTCTCCAACTCAATCTATCAGATTACAATCGGTAAGTGTATATGGCGCTGCTCTCTCTCCTCGGCGCCATCCATGTACAAAGTCTTGGACGCTAATGACCGTTCACTTTGCGGTTCAGCGGCTGTCCAACCCATTGGAGGTCGGCGGCGTCCAAGGTAGAAGTCGACCGGCGCAAAGCTTCGAACCAACCCTTAGGATTGCCGGGACTTCCCTCTTCCGCTTCCCTACTCAACATGGGGTTGGAGCATTGGGGTCGTAACTGTTAGTCCACTGAGCTGTGCAAGCTATGAGTCGCGACTAGATGCATGATCTTGCAGAATGATGCTCAATGAAGCCGAGAAGCCAGTTGGTCAGCATGGCAAGTCGGCCAAGCTGGACATGAGTAAGCTATGTCTTTCGGCTTTGTGCAATGATAGATCTTGTACAATTATCTCTCCTCCTAGCCCTTGGAAGCGGGCAGGACTCAGGACTGAGCGTTATTATGGCCGGGTTTGTGTGTACGAATCTACATGTTTCTTCCTTCTCTCCTCCATCTCTCTCCCTTTTTCTCTTTCTCCTCCTATCCCCGCCCCACTTGCCAACAATTGAATTGTGCAGACTAACATAGATTTGAGCAAGCAGATAAGGCGTCGAGATAATTTTGTACTTCTCCTCCTTGTTCTTGTCCGGTTTGCATCAATCTTGTGCGATTTTATTCGTCCAGCCCCACTGCTTCCTGCTTCGGCGCGAACGCTAGAAAAATTTGCCATAAGTTGCGATAGGTTGAAAGAGGAAGGGAGCAGCATGATTGTGCACAAACCCTGAATGTTTGCCTTTCCACCTGTGAGCCAAGCGAATGTTGACAGCCGAATTTAGCCGTGGAACTGTTACATTGTTGGCCATGTTTTGAACAGACTCACAGGTTAACTGAACATAAGTTTGCCTAAAGTTCTTAGCTGGACGTCCACTCTAGAACAGCTTGGCCGGCGTTCATAGTTCGGATTGACACACTTTAAGCTCGCAAAGTGGCGCGTGTATTCGAGTCCAAAGGGTGTCAGCGTAGATGCTGGAGGGGACGAGGCCTTTGGAGCGGCTCAACAGGTGGCCAACATGGGTAACATCGGATTTAAAGGCTGACCAATAGATAGAACATGATACTGCAGTTGTGGCCGAGTCAAGTTGAGTCAAATCTCACCTTCGCTCCGCTAATCTCGTTCGTTGGCCGAGAAAAGCTTGCCAAAGTGTCAGTCAATTCAGCGGCTCGCTTGACAGCTGCTGCTGCTGCTGCCGCTGTTGCTTCGGCCACTCGAGGGACTTGGAGCAAGTTGCTTTTTGCTGATTGAATCCGTTAGGCAAACATACTCTCTCGACTAGCCGCTAGACCAAACGAGGAAACAAAAGAACAATGCCAATGAGATGGTGTGTTCGATTTTGTTCCTGAAGCGGACGAGATAGGTGGCAAATTGGACTCTATCGCTGTGGAGGTAAGATCCTGTTGGCGGCCCTTTTGTATGTTTACACTGACAGATTTGTGGCGGAAACCCTTCTAGTTTCTGGCCCTCTCACAGACCCGACTAAATGGCCCACGTTGATGTGCCACTTTTTCCACTCAACTTTGGCCCACTGACGGAGCTTGTTGGACCTCCAAGGTGGCGCCTTGTTCTCCTCAACGGCTAATACGTCCGAGGGCTGTTGCATGGAAAGCGACCGTCGAGCTTGCGGCCAAGAACAAACCGGCTTGCCTGTCTTGTTGCGGTTGTTGTTGTTCCAACTCGGCGCCTTCCAACCCCCCCACATGTTGGGCTGCAAACTAAAAACGTCAATCATCATCGAGCGCCGCTTGCTAATAGACAAATGGACGACCGCAAAGCCTTTTTTCGGCGCCACAATTTTCAAGTTCAAGGTTTCCAACTCTGAGTCTAGGTGGCCATCGAGCGGGAGCTTGCAGGCTGGCTGCTAGACTAACGGGCCGGCGACGAGAATGAGCCGGGCGCATGATTTTATGCATTGTCTTCACTACGCTTGGCCAGGCTCGGCCCTAAAACTAGGCTTCCAAGTAACTTGCAGATGCAGACATTTAGCAACCGCTCACCTGCGCGCTAATTGAGCCGGAGAGGCCGCTTCACTCCTCACTTCCGGTCGATCGGCCAATGTCCAGTGGCGGCATTTCCAGCTGGGAGAACCGCTGCATGCGTTGGGACCGTGCGCTTGCTTTACGGTGACACTGGGCCCGAGTTGAGATGGTCCAAGTGGCCTTTCATCGCGTTATCGCAGCCTTGGGAGGCAGCGCCAGCCAGAGGGGCGGCCAAGGGAGAGGTTGGAGGCACGCAAGCGAGCGAGCGAGCGAGCGAGCCGCAGTGAATGGGCGGACACGAAGAGGAAGTGATGTTGCGCTGTTTGCGCCACCACACAGAGTCGAGCGGGCCGATATTTGAGCTGGCCAAGCCGGCAACAGGTAGCGGGTTGCGTGCGCCGGCCAATTAGCGTGCCCGCGAATAGAATTGCCCTTGCGGCGGCTCCATTGGCTTCGTCAGCAGGCAACCAGCTTGGCGGCGCCTCGAGCCGATCCAGTTGCAATGAGGAAGAAGGAGGAGCAAGCTGATTGTGGTTGTTTAGTTGGTTGCTCTTTGGGCTTCGGCGGCAAATGGCGCCGGCAAATCTCCATGCTCGGCCAGAACAAACAGGCCGCGCGAGGTTAAGGTTGCCGCTCTGGGCAACTGTCTCGCAGTTCGCCTCCCTATCGACACATCCGCGCTAGCCGAGCTTAAGCGCTTCCAGAAAGCTAGTTGGAAGTTCCAGCTAATACCCCTCCAAGTTCCGCTCGCCGCTTCTCTTTGTTTTGCCTTGCTGCAAAGTTGGTCGCTTGTTTTGCGGGGTTTGTTTTCTCTCCTTCGAGCCAACCTTATGAGCGGCTAACTGTTTGCGCCGCCCGAAACTGGACCAGCGCAACAGTTGCCCAGATCTGCATAACTCGCGAGCTAGAGCTAATGGTCCGTAAAGGATGCCGGCGTCGATCTTGGCGGCCGGACGCGACGCGACCGCTGCCGGCCGCTTCCAAGCCGAAGTCCAAGCCTAAATCCCGAATGCAAATCCAGGATCGAACGCTCGCAGGCAAACCGATCTTTGGCTGCCGATCTTCGCTTCGCTTGGCGAGTTGCGAGAAGTCCATTTTGTCGCCGCTGACACTTTACATGATGGCAAAAGTCAAAAGAAAAACTTGGACCAGCATGAGTGGCCTGCGGAGGGAGCGCCAGTGGCCGCTTGCTTTGCCGGCCAATGGAACTGGAGCTGGGCCGGCGCAACTGTTTTCGCGGCCAACTTGTGAGCCTGAGGAGGAGGAGGAGGGAAATGCAAATTTGTTCCGCGCTCGCAGCCTCGAGCTTGTGATTCAATGAACCTGGAAGTCTGGCTTCGCGCTGAGAGGCGCCGACGGAGCCGCAGGAGCCGCGGAGGCAGCGGCGGCTCCACTGACCCGCTCGGCGCTTCGAGCCAAGCCAGTGGGCCAGGTTGGCCGAGCGGCGGCTCGCCAAGCATGGCGGCCTAAACTCGGCCACCGACATCCCCATCATCCTTGGCGGAAGCTTGCAACGCCGCGGGACGCGCTCATGGGGCAAGCGTATTGTGGCCAAACAGGACTCTCGGGCCTGAGCGGCGAGAAAAGTCGCACGATCAAGGGAATGGGCGTGTCCGGCGCGGAGTTCACCTTGGCGCCGACGGAAGAGGCGAGCGAGAGTGGCCGTCTGGCCGCCAACTTCGCGGCCAGAGACGGCGACGGCGACGGCGACGGACTGTCGGCCGGCGACACCGCTAATGTTGTCCCCCGCTCGCAGTGGAACAGCCGGCCGGCCGAGCTCCATTTGGCTCTTGTTTTATGAGGACCCTCAATGGTCATGATTATGAGCGCAATATAAACAAACCCGAGCGTTGATGATAATAATAATAATAACGATGCTCACGGCGCGGAGTGTCCAATTTTCCGCACTGTCCAATGGCGGCGGCTTGAGCCAGATGGGCCGGCCGGCCGGCGGGCTCCTCCAATTTCACTCGCCTTCGCCGGTTGTCCACCCGAAGCTTCAGCGTCGGCTTCGGCTGGCGCGGCCGCTGCTGCCGCGTCTGGGCCGAGCTATCTCGTCCGGCCGGCGCTCTCCGTTGCGGCGGCGCCGACGACGGATGAACTCGAGCCGAGAGTGGGCGAGATGGCACTGGCTAGTGAGCGAGTGTTTGTTTGCCCTCCGCCGGCCGGTGCGCCCTCGGCCAATCCACTCAAGCTCGGGGCTCAATCGCGGCGCCGCATAGCTCGCCGGCTGGGTGTGCGCTCAGCACGGCACTTAATTGCAAGCGACTGGCCCAGAGGAGGAGGCGGCTGTGGCGGCGGCCACTGCCGCTGAGGTGGAGGGACGAGCGAGAGATTTGATGGAAACAAGTCAAACCAAACACACACGGGCTCAGTCCCTCTCTCCTCCATCTCGCGCGCTCGCTCTCCCTGTCCAGCTCGGAGTCGGCGCGTCGCAATTTGTTGCCGTGCGCCGTCACTTTGGCGGCCACTCAGCCAGCGCTGGCAGCGGCGGCGGCGGCGGCGGCGGCGGCGCCAAAGCGGCAGCCTCGCGCGAACTCAGCTCCAACGGGACAGTTGCTGCGCCCGCCGCCCGGCGCCGCCCAACCGACTGGGAGCGGCCGCTCGGCGCAACACGTAGACAGGCCGAGCTACCTCCCTCTCTCGCTCGGGCCCGACCGCTCGCGGCTCCCCCTCGGCCCAGTTGTCTCCCTCGCCGCCCGGCGCAGTTCGTGCCGCCCGCTCGGCCCGCCGCCATCAGCTGATCGCCGCCGCTCAGCTCGGCCCATTGTTCTGCTGCCGCTGCGCGCTCTCTCCCTCCCCCTCCCCTCCTCTCCCCTCCTCGCCGCAGTTCGCTTGAGTCCAGTCCAGTCAAGTCCAGTCGCCAACTCCAGTCGCCAGTCCACTCTACTCGCCGCTCCTTGGGGCCTTCCTCGAGTCGGCCGAGGCTTGGGCATGGCGGCGCGCAGTGGTTCGGCTCATTGGCCTGCGCGCGCGCTGAGCGCAGCTAATAACGAGCGAACTTAAATCGCCCCAGCGAACCTTTTCATTGGCTGCGAGCGGAGCGGAGCGGCCGGCGAGAGAATGGCCAGTGGCCGGCCCATTGGGCGCGCGCTCCTCGCCTCTCTCCGCCCGGCGCATCCCCCATCATCGCTCCTCTGGGCGGCCGGGCAGCCGGCAATCATGCTGCCCCTGCCGGCCCCCGCGGGCCCAGCGCGCGCCGGCCGCTCCCTCCCCCCGCGCGGCCACTCCGGCTGCGCGCTAATTAAATGGAACCGGCAATTTTCTCGCTCCTCGGAGCGCCGCCGCTGGGGGCGGCAGCGGGCGGAGGGGCGGCCGGCTGGGCCCGGCGAGGGCGAACTTTTGTGCCTCCGCCGGTTCGGGTTGGCGCTTGTTGTAATTCGCGTGAGCCGAAACACTGGCCGGCGGCGGCGGCAACAACAGGCCAGCGCCGGGCGGAGGCGCCGCCGCCGCCGCCGCCGCCCTTGAGCGCGGCCGCCGCTCGAGTGGAGTAAAGTGGAGTGGAATGGAATGGGCCCAGCGCGGCGGCCGGCCGGCGAGGGAGCGAGCGCTCGCTCAGCCCCGAGCAGGGGGCAGGCTGGCCGGGCCCGTCGGCGCAGCCAGAGGGAGTGCGCGCGCCAGGCAGCGACCAAGAGCGAACCAACTGAACCAGAGCGAGCGGCTGCGGCCGCTGCTGCTGAGGCGGCCAATGGGCGGCGAGAGTCAGACACCAGCGAACCTGAGCGCCGGCGAACTGCTGCTAGCGAGCGAACTGACCAGCGAGCGAGCGAACGAACGAACGAGCGAACGTAAGCGGCGAACGCGGAGCAGCGAATTTGTAGGGCCGAAGTAGTATTGTTTTCACTTTTGCTCGCTCTCTCCCTTTCTCTCTCCCTCCCTCTTGTTCGGCCGCGTTCGCTGGCAGAGGCGCCCTTCGAAGTGGCCAGACGAGGCGGCAAGACGAGTCGAGCGAGCGCCAGCGAGAGTCATCAAGATGAGGAGTTTCGGCGAAAGTAGCAGCAAGCACCAACTAGCTCAAGCCAGCAAGTCGCAGTGAATCGTTGCAGGAAGCTGAAGGCAGGAGGATGGCCGAGCGAGGGCCGCCGCTCTGGCTCGCGCTCCTCCAGCTCCTCTGGGCGCTGGGCGAGCGCGCGGCCGCCGAGGGCCCCCAAAACCCGCTCGCCGGCTCCCAGTACCAGCAACACAACAACATCCTCCACTTCGTCGTCCCCGAGGGAGCCCCAAACCAGACTTATCTGGGCAACATCAGGTCTGCGGACGGGCAGCCGCCATATCTGGTGCTGCCGGCGCCGCAGACGCCCGAAAGCGAGCGGGTTGCAGCGCTAAGCATCAACCTGCTCAACGGCGACCTCCTCACCAACTCGGTGCTCGACCGCGAGTTTAGGGAACAGTACCACTTTGTTGCCATCGTTAAGGAGCCCTTCGCTGAGATCAAGTGCACCGTCACAGTCAAGGACGTCAACGACAACGCGCCAATTTTCCTTCTCCCCTCAAACAACGAAACAAACTTTGTGATTGAAATGCCCGAAGGCCAGCGCGGAGTTCGCAAGATGCTCCCGCTCGCAGTCGACTTTGATACAGCCCAATTCGGCATCAAGGAGTTCAGGATTGTCAGCGGCAACACGCCCAGCGGCACCTTCCAGCTGGTCGAACACGAGGCGCCCGCCCGCTCCACCCTCCAACAGCAGCAGCAGAATGGCCTCCTCGACGACAGCTCCTCCTCAATTCTCGCCGGCGACAACCCGCAACTTATGCAACAGTTGGCCCAACAAGCCACAGTTCTAATACCAAGCCAACCAATCCTCCAACAGCAGGCGAGCTCGCAATTGCCGCAAAACTTGGCCTCGGCGACAACCTCAACGGCCGCCTCGAGCTCGCAGTCGAAGTTTCTCATCGACTTGGAGGTCAACCAAACGCTTGATCGCGAAAACCAGTCCAGCTACCAGCTTGTCGTTGAGGCCATCGATGGTGGCCAACCGCCGCTCCTCGGCAGACTCATGGTCACTGTTGTGGTGCAGGACGTCAACGATAATGATCCAGTTTTCAGTAGAAAGTTATACGAGTGCCATTTTAGGGAGGAAACAGCAAAGGGTACCCTCTTGCTCCGGGTCCAAGCCTTCGATGCAGACTTGGACTCAAACGGACAGATTAGTTACTTTTTAAAGCGCCATACATCCTCTAGTCAAGCAACCTCAATCAACTCAAACTCAAGTGATAACAATGAAGCCTTAGCAACTGTCATGGGCAGCAGATATATTAACCCTAACAACAACAACAACAACATCAACAGCAACAACAAACACCGACCACTTACGACGCAAGCAGCAACCCTCTCAAGCGGCAACAAGCTTGCTCAACGCCAACAGCAAGGTAGCAATGAAATTTTCGATCCTGCATCAGCCATTGTAGACTCTGCGAACAGTTTTAGCAAGAACAAGATGGCCGCAGGCACGCCCGAGCCCATGTTTGAAATTGATCCTGTGAAGGGCGAGATTTATTTAGCCCATCAGCTCGATTATGAGACCGACCAAATGCACGAGCTACTCATTGAGGCTCGCGATCATGGAAAACCCTCACGAAGCGGCTATGCAATCGTTAAAGTTTTTGTCATTGATGTTAACGATGACCCGCCCCAATCGACGATCAATCGTTCAATAGACGACAAGCGCTCGCCCGTCCAAGTGCCCTCAAGCGAGGCCTCCAGATCAGAGCTAAGCGCCAACCGGATAGGTGCCGACTTAGCGGAGGTCTCGCAGAATTACTTTCAAAATTTTAACCTCAACTGGTTCGCCCAGATCAACTCATCTTTGTTGTTTGTTATTGTTCTTGTTGTGCTTTTTGCGGTTGCATTCCCCGTCTGTCTGGTCAAAATTAAAAGCCACCAGCCCGAATCTGACTACAACGACACAGCTGGCCTCACGCTAACTCCCAATAATGGACAAGTAAAACAAAGTCCAAACCATTCCACCAGCAACGAGCTCTCAAATAGTAGCAATGAAAATCAGCATAGGCACCACGATCACCAGCGGCGAGCGAACAACTCTTTCGGTGGACTCAACGGATCAGGATTTGGTTCATCAAATGGGAAACTACGCTACCAATATATCGACTCGAGCAATCTTTATCACAATCCTTATCCCCAGCAACAGTCGCGCCTAGCTGTGGGCAACCGCTTAGACCAGTCAGATTCGCCTCCTAATCACCAGATGGCCAGTGGTGGTGGAAGTGCCGGCGGCACAATGACATTACTTAATCACCACGCTCTCATAGGCTCACCAGGCGGTAACCACTCACTTGAGCACCATCAATTCTCTGTTGCTGGCAATGCCGCACCACATCACAGCAGTAGCTTGACTTACGCTCACCATCACTCGCGTGCCGCCCTGCTCCACCAAGCTCACCATCATCAAAGTTCGCACCATTTGTCCTCCGTCCATCATGTTGGCCACAACAAGGGGGGAACGATGAACTCAGTTGGAACTCACCATTCGGCGCACCCGTCGGCCTCCCCGTTGCCGGCAACCCCAAATACAACGCACAGTTCAGGACTACCGCCAAATCTGCACGATGGTCACAATCACGGGCACAGCCATCACAATCCATTGTTACCCATGCCGCCGATGCATTCAACATCGGCCCAACAACCTCAACTTCCCCCAACGCCCTGCAACGCACCCGCAAACATGTTCACATGGCCTCATGGACCAGGTAGCACCATTGGCTTCATGGGTGCCTCAAACTCAATCCATGGGCCTAATGGTCCCACCATGGACTGCGCTCCATCCTCGCAGCCATTCGATCGCTGGTTCGATCTTGGCGTCTCATCACAGCTTGTGTACGCAAACGATTGGTACGGATCGTACAATTGGGATTATCTCTCCGATTGGGCGCCTGAATATCATACCCTAATGCCTTTGATTCAAGCCGAAGCATGCGGCTACTAATTTGAACACATGTTCGGTTTAAAACTGATGTCGTGCACGTACCCATATTGCACACACTTTTAGATTGCAAATTTTTCTCTGAACGATCCTGACTTTAAGGGGCAAAAATTTCCTCATGTCTTACATCCAAATAAAATGTTAACCCTCATCTTACCCGAAGTCTCTCCATACCTGTAATAGAGGGTCAAAGCTTATGCCTCTATGGTTTGAAATTGATTTTCATTAATTCACCTCACGCTTTCATGTAATAGCAACAGGTGATTCTATACTAATGATAATCAATTGTCTGAAACCTTGAAGAAGAGAGCTAGGTAACAGCCGGCTAGCCAGTGTTTGTTTAGTACAACATTCTTTAAAACAATAGCTGTGGCAGCGGACAGGGCCGTCATCTTTCAATGGTTCGCGCGTGTGGTTTCTCATTGAGCTCCTGGTTCAACTCTCACCTGGTAAATTGAGCCTAACTTTATCTTTGGCAATTTCAATAAAGTCGCTCTTGTGGCCAGTTTGCAGGTTAACCAGATGCCCTAGTGTCCATGATCTGGTTCAGAGTTTACCACATTTCGATGGCGGCCGACCCATAAGCGAGTAGAGCTTTGTCGGACACGAAAGTAAGAACAGAACATGCGCTGTTAAGCCGCTGGCTTTGTCCCTCAAACGCTCGCTAATTAGTTACTCCTAGCGCACCTTTCTGTCAAGGATTGGAGCAAAGACTGAGCGCAGTTTATTCGTTAAGCTCCCAATCATCTCGGTAGCCTGGGATCCGATTATAAGGCAGCTGTTTTTCACTCTCGCGAGTCCACATTAACAGCACTCCAGCAGGTAGTCGGTGTTTGGTTTGCGATGATGGCTCGTTGTTCAGTTCGCTCCACTGCTGTCTAGCTTGCTCGCTAGTTGCTTGCTGGAACTCTTGCTATGGATGGCGTTCCAGCTTCACTGGCTTTCAGAGTGGTATGATTGTTCATTGGGACAGAAGGTAAGTTAAAGTAACACCGCCCGAGCGGAGCTTCGTCTCGATGCGCGCGCAACCCGTTGGCCCGCCGAACTCACCTGTTGCATGGTTGCGCAGGTAGACAAAGGAAGGAGCGCGCATGAGCTAGCTCGCTGATCTACGAGCCGGTGGACCAAACTAAGGTTACGTTGCGCATCCAGTTGCTGCCAAGACGGGCGGCTAGATGGATGAAAAGGGAGAAAGAGCGCAGCTTGACTGGAGGTGGTCGGCGTTGATCCGCAGCGTCTCCACTTCAAGTTCATTCTGAGGCGATTCTTTCCGGTCCGAGTAGAGAGAGAGAGAGGGATAGACAGAGTCAGCAATGAGAGCTGGCCATCGCTGGCATTCGCACTTTGGGTCTTGCTGAGGAGAGGACGATAGAGAGCATTTCGTACTCCACTGAGAGACAAACCGACTAAACCCAACCAAACTAACTCGAACAATCAACCAACACTTCAAAGATAATTTAATTCTGAAACCAAGATCAAACTAAGCTCATCGGGCTCAAGAGTATGGAATTGAGCTGCTAACCGGAATTCAAATGAAACAAGCTCAAAAGAATCATTCGCAGATCTGAAGTAATCGCTGTTTTGCAGCCAGAAAATGGAAACTAAGAGACTGAAATGTGTGGCTAGAAGCCAAAGTTTGGCTGCGACAAGAATCATGTCCTACTGTTTCATTCGAAGCAAAATCAGGGGACGAGCAAAACAGGAAGAGCATAGCTGGCATTCGATCGAACAAGCAAACGCCGCCAACAAGACCACTCCAGCAGACAAGTTAAGCAATTCAGAATTGTCAATGGCCAACAAGAACTGCAAGCTGCCAAGCAGTGACAGTGCGACATCGATATCACCAAGCCAAACATCAGCCATCCTCCTAGCTAAAAGGGGCGAACGAGACTTCGAAGCAAAGCTGCCATCAACCCTTGCAGCAACCTTGGAAACTGCAACACTGACCGCCGCCGCCACCACCACTACCACTTCCTGCTCTCCGTTTGAGCGAAGACACCATCAAACCTGTAGGCTTGATAAGATTAGGTGCTATAGGGGCGCCAGAATGGGCTTGCCGTTCAATTTAATGATGGTTGTGTTGGCAGTCTTGTGTCTTTCGCTCGCCGACTGGCGGCCGGAGGTGGCGCAAATTTGTCGTTCGAGTTTAGGGACAGACTGCTCACATTCTGAACCCTTGGGCCGCTTTTCGTCAACAAAACTCGCCCAAAGCTCAATGTTTGCACCAATTCTAAGGCTGACAATCCCACTAGCGCAATCGTTTTTGGCCTCAGGCAAACGAGGTGCCGGCATCATATTTGCAGAGGCCCAATACAGACCCGAGTGGCCAAGCAAATCGTTGCAACAGGAGATTTTCCTCCTCAATTTAGAGGACGGATACTTTGGTTGCCAAGTGAACGAATCGCAAGACTTCCTCCAGTTGTTCGAGCTTTCAAGACTATGCGACGGACAGGCTCAATGTTATCTGGGGACAGACGAAATGGTTGCGCCGCTCAAGTGTAATAATCGGGAACGTTGTGGTTCATATCAAAACTCAAGGGGCCAACAGGAGAGCGTTCATTGCGTGAATGGAGTCTGTTTAGATGGTTTATGTTATTGCAATGACGGTTTTGGGGGTAAATCCTGCGATGTTCCGGATGAAAATGAATGCAAATTTCGTCCCTGCGACGTATTCGCCCATTGCACGAACACCATGGGCAGCTACTACTGTTCCTGTTTTCCAGGTAAGACACTCGCCTGCTTTGCACAAACAAGAGGCCGCTCGCCTGAGCAATTCCCCTCGCAACCAGACTAATCCAACTCTTCGTGTTGAACCTGAACCTGCGTTCATCCCCCTCGCTCGTTTGAAACAATAGGTTATGATGGCGACGGAATGCACTGTCAAGGTGAGTAGCATCGGCATGGTTTCTGTTTGGACATTTCCATCCTCGATCTTCGTGGCCGTGGCAGCGGCGACGGTGGCGGCGGCGGCACATTGTTAAGTTGCGTGCCAATTTGAGCACCGCAAGCCCGTTGGATCCCGAACCCTCGGCTCAATACTAAGTGCCGCTAACAAGCCGCCAGGCTTACTTAGCTCGATCGCATCGACGCCGCTTATGCAGAGGAAGTTTAATGTCGAGGGAGAGAGGAGAAGGATTTCGGGTTGCAGGGGCTGGCAGTGGATTTTAATTGAATCTAGGAGAAGAAGAAGGGGACAGGGTGGCTGCGAAGAACGGTGTTTCATTGTTCCGCTCGTAAGCCGGCAGGTTGGATTATGGATCGAGACAATCGCGCTGCCTTTGGTGTGAGGCGGAGATTTGCGCCGACGTAGTTTCAACCGGAGCACCCAAGCCTCAGGTGAGCGGCTGCTCTGGCGGCTTGAGTTTTAATCAATCAGTCAGCCTGGCTGGTCATTGGGTTAGCTGGATTCACGAGTAACCCAATTTAGTTTGATTGATTTGGAAAATGGCTGTGAGGAAAATCGATTCTTGCGCAACATTTTCCGCTCAATTCGTGCGACTTGACCGCTGCCCCCAAGTGATACAAGCGCATCCACTTGCTTACAAGTGGGCTGCCAGCAACATGCTCTCCATTCTTCGCAGCACCAACAGGTAGTCTCGCTTCCTGAATAGTTGCAACTATCCGAATGGAGGGGAAGTTGCCTATTGTGCGAGGTGGTGGCATCTCGCGAGCAGCGAAGAGGATCCTCCTCGTCGCCGCCGAGGAGGATTCTCGTGCGCAACTGGGCGCTCCATTCCTGGGCAACACGCCTATCAGCAGTGAAGTCCAGTCTGGCGCCGCTCTTGCACTTGAATTTTGGGTTTTGTCGCCATGAGAAAACATAATTCAGTGGGATTTGGGCGGCCGCCGAGTTCATCCATTCTCGCAACCAATTTGTACCTGTCCACTGAGGTTAGGCAACAAGAACAGCCACTTAGAGTCCAAGCTGCGAGTTCACCATTTCCGCCTGTCGTGCGCAACCAACTTGGTCCAACGAATGCTGCGGCAAGGAACAGGCTGACAAGTCTCCATTAGTGGGCTTACATGTATGCTGGCTCCATCGCTAGGATGCTCGAAGGCGCCAATTATCTGCGCCCAAGTCTCGATACTTTCGCGCCCACAATGAGCGGTCATTAGCCGAGTGACCAGTGTGTCAGCGGACTCAACATCTCAATCCGGCGGACTCAATTTGCATATGGTCGCTCGCTTGCCAGAAGGAAGCCGAGCCAGGCTCAAGGGCGTTTGCGTGGAAGCTAACTTGTGGCTGCCTAATGGAAGCCCACAGAGAGTTCCAGCGAGCGGGGCTAATGATCTGCGGGCAAGTTCGCGGGCACAGGTGGCTCAATTTGTTGCGCTCGCAACAAGTGGGACAAAACGAGCGCTGCCTTGTTATTTGCTGGGCCGACGCTTCCGTCTCTGTTTTGTCGCTCGAAACACTCCCGCTTGCGGCTCCTCTGCAAGCGGCCTTTCCGAAGGAAACCTAATCCAAGTTCATGATCTCCGAATTCCTCCCTCATTTCGCCTCCAGTTTCGACATAATAATCAGGGCGGATGTCTACATTAGTTGCTAATTATGACGTCTCCTGTTGCGCCCCCACGGCGCCAACAGGAAGCCCGAAGTCTGGGCTCGCTCGTTGGGCTGGAACTGAAGCTGCCCGATTGGCCAGTTTTAGTTGCCCGCTAAAAAGGTGGAGGAGGAGGAACATTGGTGTGAATGTTTGCCATGGTCTCGATTCAATTATAAAACAAACCTGGCTAGTTTAGGCGGAGGCTAACGAGCCTTTTTGTTAAGCTAGCAGAGGAGCCTCCATCTCTGTGAGCTTGTACGCGCGCGTAAGCGGAAATTTTGTGGCTTTCGGCCAAAAGCGAACAAACTGCGTGAAGGCTCTAATTTGCATTGGGCAGCTTGGCCGCCTCAAGGCGAGCGGGCAACGACGATGCTTTGGAGGGGGCGAGTTCAACTTTAGCACCCTTGAGGTCATGAGAAAATTTTTCCCGCCCGGCAATCCGCTTCGGCTAACCAGCAACCACTGGCTGCAACAGGCCAACGGCGACAACCGCAAGGCCCATGACGACTGACCCAGCGGACGTTCATTATTTGCCGCGTTTGAATTTGGATTTGGGCCACGTTTGGAGTTTGGGTGGCCAAGTTTGCGCTCTATTGGCCCATCCTTATCCACTTGACAAGCTTACTCTCCGCTGGACGCCCTCTAACCGTACGCTCGACGCAAATACTCGTTGCGCGAGCTCTGGTATTGATCGTGGCCAGGTGCGGGCAAGGAGAGTGTTCGCCAGGCAACAGCTCGCATTTGCCAGCTTAAAACCGATTGTCTTGGGCGAAGCCACTCGATCAAGCTTAAGTGATTGGACTTTGGCCGCTTGACACTTGTATTGGAGGCGACATTTGTGGTTAGCCTGTTGGGCTGCCGGCAAATTTGGCGCTCGCTCTCGGGCTGAACTGGCGCGCGAAATGGGCTTCTCCCAGGTGGTCGGGCGGCTTGTTCGAGGCCGCGATGAGTTGGCAGAGTTTGGCGAGCGCAGTTTAAGCGCCGCTCCAAGTTCGAGAACCGGATGGGCTCGGCCCAATGCGCCGCCGCCGCCGCAGCAGCAGCACCTGGATAGGCGCGCAATTAAATCTGAGTGCAGGCTCACCCTGGCCGCCGGCCAGCGCCTTGCCTCAGAGCGCCGTGCAATGTTGCTTCGTGTCGTGTTGAGCTGTCATTGTCGCTGGCCGTCGTTGCAGCTGTTTGGTGCTCACTCGAATGGCCTCGCGAGCGCAACAATGGACTCAGGGCCGACCAAACGGGGGAGGGGGGCGGCGGCGGCGGCGGCGGCTGGGGCAAACAACTGTTCGTGTCCACCTGGAACTCCGGCGCTCGCACTGATTGACTGGCGGCCGCTCGTCCGCCGCTCCCTCCCAAGCCTCTTGGGCCTTTCGCCGACGTCGCCACAAATGCAGGATGTCATTTTATTGCCTCACAACTTCTCGGCTCAGACTCAGCGAGCAGCGAGGCGGCGGAGTGGCCATTCAATCGCCATTCAAGGCGCTTGCACATGTACTCGGAGGCTTGGCCGGCGCAACACAGTTGTCAAGATTGATCTTGCAAAACTCGACGACATGTGAACTAAGTTTAGCTAGTTCGGCTTTGTTGTTGTCGTCGTTGTTGTTGCTGTTGTTGTTGCTTGCGCCGCTTCCTTAGTGGAGGTCGGCGTTGCTGCTTTGACCGGCGCTCGTCTGGCGGCAAGATCGCTCGCCGAGCTGGCTCTCTCTATTTGGCCGCTCGAGCGCCGGCTTCCTGGGCCAAGCGTCAGAGTCAGGGACGCCGGCTGAGTCGGGTGCGCGCTTGCTTGCCCATCGTGTCTAGCGGCTGCGAGAGTTTGCACTCGAGCAAGCCTGGCTGAACTTGACCGAATTGGATTGGATGAGATCGGAATGGGCGGCTCCAATGAGTGGTGTTGGAGTTTGCTTGGGAGCGGCGCCGCTCCCTTCTCTGTCTCCCAAATCAAATATTGAAGTTTTTCTCAGCCAACAATTTCCACAAAACCCTCCCCTGTCCATTTGCCGTCCCTTGCGTGATCTTGCGCTCGCGCTCGCCCTCCACCTGCTTGTTGGCCGGCGCGCAAGCTAGCGAGCTGGCCAACGTGTAGTCTCGCCGCCTCCAAACGTGCGCTCGGCCGATCTGCTCCGATGTCACCAATTATGGGGTCATTACGATCAATCGGGCAGCCAGCCCGAAGTGACGGGCTCCTTTGTTTGCGAGTTCAATGCTTCCTCGCCAGTTCCGTCCGTCGGTCGCGCGAAATAAGCCGAATTGAGTCATATTTTCCACTCCACTGGCTGCAATCATCTCTGCAGCTTGCGCTCAGGTGAACAATGGGAAATTCTGATACCGAATTTGCTCGGCCTCGTCTCCTCGAGGGAGACTTGAGGAGACGCAAGCAGGCAGACTGGCAGGCAGGCAGGCAGGCAGGCAGGCAGGCAGGCGGACTTGGCTTGGCCTTGAGCCGAATCTGGCCCTCGCGCACATTAATCGGGCGCCAACCCCGCGGCCAGCCCGCCGCCTGGAACAAACGCAACCCCAACTTCAACCCCAACTCCAACCCCAACCCCAAACACTAACGCGCCCGCCAACCCAACTATCGCGAACCACAGACATAAACGAGTGCGAAATCCCTAGCCTAGCAGCTCTCTGCTCGGACAACAGCGAGTGCTGCAACCTACCCGGCCACTTTGTGTGCAAGTGCAAGCCAGGCTACCAACAACTCGGCCAAGATCAATCATCATTAACAGGTAAGTTGGCGCTGCAGGTAGTTGGCGACACTTTGTTCGCGCGCTAAATTGATTGGGCGCCAGCAAGACACTCTTGGCTGCCCGCTTTGGGGGGTTTATTTGGCATGAGATTGCTCGAGCGAGCGAGGATGGACGATAATCTCGGCTTGACGGGTTAAGCGAGGGAGTCGAGAGCGCGTGCATGCTCTCAGATGGACACAATAAACTAGCGACTAATTGCCGCCATCCTTCAACGGCGACCGCTCAATCCAATCCAATGCTCGACTCGACTCGTCCCTCCAAACCAACCCCACCAACAAACCAAGCGAGCGCCAACCGGACAGAACAAGTGCCAGCGCAAAAGGGCCAACTAACTAACGCAAATCATCCAAATTGATGCCCCCAACCCGACAGGTGCACCGAGCGGAAACACAACGGTCCAGTGTACAGGTAAGCGTGGCGAAGAGGGCAAATCTGGAGTTGGCTGCCAGCTAGTGATCGTTGCGCGATTTGCTCGATTCGGGTATTCGTTCCGGTTGCTGGTGGCGTTGCATCAGCGTTGAGAGTGTGAGATTGATGGGAAGAGAGTTGTGGTTTAACGTGCCGATAGATTTCGGCTGGTTGAATTCAGGAAGCGAGAGAGCGGTTAGTGTGTAACAGGTTTGTTGTGTTGATCGCTCACTCGCACTCTAACTTGGCCCATTGGCACAGTAGGAGAGAGTGAGCCAGACTCCTTGGCCAACTCCTGGGGCCATTCTTTTGCTCATCAATCGGTGGCAAAGCGCCAAAATAAGCATCCGAACGAAGATGAGCTCCAGTCCAAGTTGCGGTGGCAGCTCGCGAGCAATCGAGAGCGGATAATGTGGCCAGGGGTGGCGAGAGGGAGAGAGAGAGTTTAACAAAGGCTCGCCGGACCAATCGATCGGGTGCGCTCGGCCACCAGACTGGACTAAGCAGCTTTCGCTCAGCTCGGCCAAACCAAATGGGGGCGACGGACGGATGAGTGCGAGGGAGGCCGAGCTAATGGCAATTGTGTTTGTTTACCTGCAGGGAGCCGCTTCCTTGCATTGGCCGGCGCCAAATCGGCATCCCACGCAAATTTGTCGCACTCTGGCCGTCAGAGGCCAGTCGATTAAACGGAGCTCCACCAGTTACCTGCTGCCTGCCGGCCAACCAAGGCAACGATCATAAAACGGTCGCCCGGTTCCAACAGCGCCAGGTGCCCTTCCTACCCACTACCCTTGGCGGCGGTGGCGGCGCCACCGACTGCGCTGCCGAAACTCGGAGGCCAATGCATTAACGATCGATAGGCAACCACTACTTTTACTTTCCTCGCATTTCGTTACACACAAACTCTTGGCCCACTCACTTATTTTTACCTGCCCAACTCTGGCGCTCGCACGAGCCAGACTCAACCTGCAAGAGGCAGCCGCCGATCTGCAAGCTCAAATCGGCCCAAAGACACTGCGACTGCTGACCAAGCGGCCGCTCGAAAGCCATTCGCTAGCTGGCTCATCTGATGGGCTTAAATGGACTCGCTAGAGCGGCTAGCCGGCGGGAGCTGGCTTACGTACGGCCTAGCTTCACACATGCATGGCTAAATTGAGCCAGCTCTAGCTAAACGACTCTCTACCTGCTCGTGCTAACTTACCAACGCGACTCCCTTCCTTCTCACGCCTCCTCAAAGCCTTTAAAGCAAATCAGGCAATATTATGGCGACAAACTGGCTCCATCGAGCGCGTCCGCCGCTTCGTTGTCGTTGCGTCTCGACTTTCAGTTTGTTGCTCAACTAAAAGTTGACATAGCAACTTTGATGGAGGCAAAAGCTTGTCGAGATATACTGAGCGCGAGTGTGTTTTATTAGTCTTGACCGTTTGGAGGCGGGCAGATTTATTGAAAAATGGGCGCATGTATTTGAGTCAAGGTGAAGCGGCGTGGAGCCGAGAGGCAAATCTGTTGGTATCTCGCGCGTTCGCCAAATCCGCCTCCCGGCAGCCAACTGCCATTGGCAGTTGCGCTAGCTTTTATCGTCTCGAAAACAGCTTGTCGGTTTAGAGACTTGGCTAGTTTGAAAACTCTCGCTCTAGTTTTCCATCAATTCAGCCAAATTTACTGCACCTAAATGGGCGAGAGCACAGGACGACCGAGATTGTCGAGTGTCCCTTGATTAGACAGATGAACGAGCTGAGCGGGTTAGTTAGATTAGAATCGGCAAAACAATGGACAGTTTTAGAGGGATCTGCTGTAGACTTGGCCAGAGTCGCAGAGCTGGCCTCTACAGACAGTCCGCTAGCCATAAAGAGAAGATCGAGCCGAGCGCCTGCGAGCACTGGCCAGTGGCCAACTTATTGAGTGATAGGTGTAAACAGTTAAGTGGCCGCTTGACCCCTTTCAGGTCGAGCAAAGCCGAGAATTTTGTGATATTTTGTCTACTACTCCTGATTAACCTCCAACTCGCCGCTCCAACAACAACCACGTTCACTAACAACCGATACTCATCCTACACGCAACCTCAACCTCCGGCCTACTTCCACCATCAACCTATCTACCCCCAACACACCTGTCACCACCCCGACGATTTCAATGTGTTCCCGACACCCTTGCTCGCTTATCCGCCTCCCCTGCCGCCCCCAACCCAACCGCCCCCACCTCTCGCCAACTACAAACCCCATGAACGCGCCCAACTGGTGCAATTGCGTTCGCCAACACATCAACGACCCACCAATTTGGTTGTCCTCGATCACGAATTGAATCTGCTTGCTGGTGGCGGCCAACTGTTGGAATTGCGCGAACACGAACGCAAATTTGGCTCAAATTTCAATGTCCTACGAAACGACGACCATCGACACAAAATTATCTTCAATGAACAATTTATCGTCCACGAACAACCGCGATTTCTGCCGCAACCAAAACAACAACAACAACTGCAACTGCAACTGCGACGCCAACAACCCGCAACCATCAAAACAACAACCACAACAACGGAAACAAAAACCGAAACTGAAACAAACGAACAACTCGACCAACAACGACGCCAACACCAACCTCTTGTAACCACAGATATCGACGAATGTTTGGACGAGCGAAGCTGCGGCCGAGGGGCAAGTTGCGAGAACTTGCCGGGCTCCTTCCGCTGCTCATGTCCGCCAGGATTCACGGGCGATCCGGCTGTCGAGTGCATCGGTAAGTATGGGCTTTGGAGGTTGATTTTTCCGGCCAGCAAGCGAAGAGCCAGTGGCAATCACATCCATTGCGGGCCGGCTGAGCTCGGCGTCAAGTCTTGAGTGGAGGAGCCGGTCAGCTTCTTTTGGAACTCTCGAACGAGAGAACTGCTGCTGCCGCCGCCAATGCCGATGCCGAGCGGAAGGGGCTGGGCCAGCGGATGTGATGGCCAGAAAACAGGGCCGATGAGATACTTTCAGGGATCGGGCCAGTGTGGCCACATTATGGCCACTTGAGCCGACGAGAGGGCAACAAAACGACAGTGAGGAGGAGAACAAAAGAGCAATGGCGATCTCTTATTCTCACATTGATTGTGCCCAAATGGAGGGGCTGGCGGCCGGAGCGAAGAGAGTGGACTCGCGGCTCCGGGCTTTGACGGGGAGATGGAGATAGAGAGGGAGAGAGAGAGGGGTTCATCCATTCATTCACTCACGTTTCGTTGACCTCAGGATGGGAGTATGTTTTGAGCAGACTACTACCTGTTGCTGTCCTTTCAGTTGGCGTTGGCGCTTGCGCTCGGACGGCGGCAGTTTGTTATGGTTGTCGTGTAGCGCTGTTCTCGTTGGCCTGCGGTTGCCTGGCGAGTTTATGAATCGGCCACTTGTCGATCTGGCTGCTGATGCCGCTGCCGCCGCTGAGGAGGAGGAGGAGGAGGGCCAACATTGGAGAGCCCAGTGTTCACCCGTCACGGCTTGTGTAATAGCCGAGAATATCAGTGGATAATTTAGAATTTATAGAAATCCCTCGGCAGCCTGCTCCTTTCGTTCCTGGTTGGCCGGCCGGCTACTTGCTGGCCCAGCGAGCGGCCAGCTGATCGGCCAACAGGGATGACAGGCGGCCCAACAGTTCGCGCACCTGCATTGTGCTCGCCAACAGGTAGTCCGCGAAACTATGGACAAAATCCTGTTAACTGGCGGCCCGACGGCGGCCAGTCAAATCCAATTTGCTGAGCAAAATGGATGCCAACCAATGACCCGGCTTCTAATGAGCTAGCGCTGGCCTGGCGAGCGCCGGGCGAACCAGTTCAACCGCATGGCTCACCTGCCCAAACGGTGAGGTAGCATCCATCGGTTCGTGATCAATTCCGCCTATTGCCAGCAAGAGGCGGCTTCGTCTTCATCTTTATCTCCATCCTCATCGCCATCATGATGGCGGCCGGCCAGGTGTGAGTGCAGTTATGTTATATTCTGCTCTGTTCGTCCTTTGTGCTCGTCCTTTGAGTCATGGACGCTCGCGCTCCCAGCGGATGGCCTTCTGCTATATATCATGGCTGGCCACTGTGGTTACGATACAGCGACAGCACCATTGTTGGCCAGGGAATCCGATCTGCGCACGACGCCACCAGTGGGCACAAAACGACACAGCCAGGCTTGCCTCCAATCCGGCAGAGCCCGCTTTATTACTGGCCCACCGAAGCTCCAAAACGAGGCTCTCGTCTGTCTCTAATTTGGACCACCAATGGAGGCCTTTGAGCTCTCATTTGCTACCAAAAACAATCACACATGGCCATTCGCACCGCCGAAAACTCGCCTGTCCCTCTCTCCAGAGCCGAGCCCATCTCGCCAGCCCGAGCCTAATTGATTCCCTCGGTGTCCAATCAGCTCCCGCTTTCCTCTGACCAAATTTGGGCAGCTGGACTCGCCGGCTTGGGCGTCGAAGTTCGTGGGGGGCCACCTGTTGGCTCCCTCCACATCCGTCCGGTCTAGTTCAGTGTTGGTGGTTCGGATGGGGGCGGGGCAGCAGACTGGTGGAGCTCTTATTTGCTCCTCGCTGTCCAACAGGAAAATCTAAGACAGTAAACAAACGCTGGCGCCCTCGCCCAAGACAATTACCCGGCCGGCCGATCGTGCTCTAATTTGCAGTTTTAAGTCCAGCAAAGTCAAACTAAACAATCGGCCAGATTTCTAGTGTGCTCATGCAGTTAGAATGGCCGCCCGGCTGGCGTGGATATTCCGCGCTCACGGAACTGATCCAGCTTTACCCGAGCCCAAGTATCTCTCGCTAGCGCGATGGTGCTGACAGCAGTGCCTTACCTTTCCCCTCCTGTTCTCGCCAGCGCTTATTACGGGTGGAATACCAACATCACTCAATTCTTTCTCTCATAACAACTAAATTTGCTCAGGCTTTTCAGATTGTAAACGCTTGTTAGCAAAGAGTTGGAGAAACTTCTCTAAATTTGAAAGATGCCGCCCTAAAGCAAGACAACACGATCATTTTGCCCAGAGCGCTCGCGTGGATTTGGCGGCCCTCAAGCAAACTATGATTTCAGCTGCTGTTATCCCCTCCCAGTCGCCACAACACAACCAACTCTTGTCGATGGACAAGACACACCATCTCAATGGACCTTAATGGCTCTGATTGATGATTGAGCTTGTGTCTGTTTAGCTGAGTTCGTGTCCATATCTCGTGATTAACCGTTTAATGAGCAACCTTCGCCGGCCATTTGGGAGCTTCGGTGGGCGCCCAATGCCTCCTACTTCCCTTAAAAATCTCGTCTGATTCTCGGCCATCAAGTGGCAGATAAGGTGGGATCCAAGCTAGGGATTTGGCCCGCAGAGCAGCAAATTGTTCGCCTCCCTGGCCGGACGGAACTCGAACCAGCAGGAAGTGAGCGCGCTCAGATGCAATGGGCCAAGTTGGCTCCAGCAGCAGCAGATGGGAGCAAATCGGAAGCTAGCGCATGCAAATGGCTAGTTAGCATTAAAGGCGATTTGCACGAACTCGAGCCCTCAGCTAGAGAGTTTAAAGTGGATTATCCGCTTTGCCAGTCCTCATTGTGATCGATCAATCTGAGCAGAGGGACTGAGCAAGCACCAGATTGTTGTTCAACAATCGCGTTCCTGTGCAAATCGCCATCAACTGCAAAGTTCAACACGAGCGAAACTCCCCGCTACCGCCACCCGAGAGCCCCTCCACCTTCCTGGCATGGCTCCCCAACTGACCTCTCTTATCGCCCGACCAAACAGACATGGACGAGTGCAGGAACAATCCATGCGGTGTCGGCGCCCAGTGCACCAACATACCTGGCGGATACCGCTGCTCTTGTGCCCCCGGATTCGAGCGCAATCCAGCGCTGCCGGCCAACATGTTTGGGACCATCCAGTCGGCCAGCAATGCTGACTCGGCCGCCCTCTTCAACTCATCAATGGTCGCTTGTTTGGACATTAACGAGTGTCTAGCTGTTGGCCCAAAGGCCGCCTGTGGAACCGGCGCCCAGTGCATAAACACGCCTGGCGGCCACTTTTGCCAATGTCCGCCAAACTTTACCGGCAATCCAAAGGTCGCTTGTCTGGACATCGACGAGTGCGCTGCGCACGTTTGTGGCCCAAACTCCCAGTGCAAAAACGCGCCCGGCAGCTACAAGTGCGAGTGCAAACAAGGCTACACAGGTAAGTTTGTCGCATTGGCCCCGACCTCCTACTTGGCCGCCTCCAACTTCCTCGCCGAAGGAGGTAGCCATTCAACAGGTTCACTCACTTGCGAGCGGACAAATTTGTTTGCCCAAGCCGAGCTCAAGCCAAACGGCTTAGCTTGACTAATTCTAGGCTTTAAAAATAGCCCAGATTGATGCTAACAAGCGCAAAAGGTCAACTGCCCAAGAGAAACAAACAATCCTCAACTTGAGCGTCTCTTGTGTGAGGCTGTTGGCTAAGCTCGAGATAGAGAGAGAGGGGGACAGTTTGATCGAAGGCAAGCAGCTCGTTCAAGAGCATACCTGCAACATCCTGGCCGCCTACTTAATCTTAGGCAATCGCGCTCGCTCGAACGGACAAGCTCAGCCCCCTACGAGAGCTCTAGTTTGTTGGCGGCTCCTCGTAACCGCAAACCTGAGGAGAAAATCACGACTTTATCCAGCGTCGTCGCCACCATCGCCGCCTTAGTTTAGGCTCGACAAGTGCGCCTTGTAGAGTCACCAATACTTACCTACTAGGCGCTAGCTTGCTCGCAATTAGCAAAGACGGAATTGTGCGCGATTTGCGCGCCCGGCTGCCCATCGATAAATTTGGCTCATTTCACCGACAAATAACAGCGTGCAGCTGCCTTCTCTCGGCTCCTCATTGTTTGAGAGTTTGGTTTCGCGCGAGTTTCTAACCCAAGGAACCGAGCGCGGCCTGAGCCTAATCGCTGGCGTTTGAGCGCTTGAGTTATAAAGGCAGCAGGCAGGTGTTTCTGCCACCAGCTAAGTGAGCGCGCCCAATCGGTCCAATGAGAGGGCCCATCGAGGGCCGACAAGCGGGGCGACACCCAAAGCTGGCGTGCGACACCAAGTGGAGGGCCAATGGGTTCGGCTTGCTACAAAGGGCCATCCTCGCGCCAAAGTCGCCAGAAACCAAGAGCGAACCCAATCATCCATTTACGCTCACTAACCAAACAATATGCTCCCCAAAATCGCGTGCCCAAATTAACTCTTCCAGGTAACGCTTATTCGAGCGATGGTTGTCAAGGTAAGGAAATTGCCATAAATTGGTTTGCCCTTGCAAACGCGAGCCATCAGACTGCAGTAACCCGAAGGCGGTAGTTTTATTTCTCTTGTTTATCATCGAATGATCTCGATATTAAGCTGGTCTCACTCACCTGGCCACCAACAACACGGCCACTTAGCCGCTCGTTTGCTCGCTGGCTCAATCGCGTGCTTGGATTTAAAGAGAGATTTCGAACTAACCAACTAACTAACTACTTCGAATCGGTTAAACAGACGAGGACGAGTGCCTTAGAAAGGAGGCCTGTGGCTCGAACGCGCAGTGTCTGAACACGCCAGGCTCGTTCCAGTGCTCCTGCCAGGCCGGCTACTCGGGCGACCCCTACTCAAAGTGTGTCGACATTGACGAATGCGCCACCGCAAACCCTTGCGGACCCGGCGCCCAGTGCCAAAATCTGCCCGGCAGCTACAAGTGCGCCTGTCCAGACAAGTACCTGGCCAGGGGCACTCCCGAGATGGGTTGCGAGCGGGCTGCCGTTGACATTGGCTGTCAGAGCGACTTCGAGTGCACAAGCAATGCCCTTTGCATTAACTCAACATGCCAGTGCAAACTTGGTTACCAAATCAACGGCATCGACTGCGTTGATGTCGACGAATGCGCTCTAACCCAGGTGACGCCCATTAAACCTTTCACCAAGCTAAGCGCAGCCGCTGCAAACATTAGCAGCGGCACTTGTGGACCAGAGGCGAATTGCGAAAACTTGGACGGCTCCTACAAGTGCGAATGCAAGCCGGGCTTCGAGAAAATAAACCCAGGCTCTTTGGTGAGCAAGTGTCGCGATATAAACGAGTGCGACCAATCAAATCCCTGCGGCCAAAACAGCAAATGTTTCAACACAATTGGCTCGTTCAAGTGCGCTTGCAGCGATGGATTCATAGCCATCGATCAGGATCCGGCAAATGGATGCAAGTCGCCCTGTGACGGAGTTAACTGTGGCCAGCACGCAACCTGCAAGCCTCACGGCGAAGAGGCCGCCTGCGTTTGTAAGCAAGGGTTCACATTTGATCCTAGCAACATAAAGTTGGGTTGCGTTGACATAAACGAGTGCGACACCAACTTCGGACCCGCCGGCCTCTGCGGCCAACGCGCAGTCTGCACCAATGTGCCCGGCTCCTACAGATGCCACTGTCCGGCAGGCTATAGCGGCGACGCCTTCAGGTATTGCGAGGACATCAACGAATGCGATCGCCGCTTTGGAGTGTTTGGCCAGTGTGGCGAGCTTGCAATTTGCAACAACACCGCCGGCTCCTTCACTTGCTCTTGCGCCCCTGGTTTCACTGGCGATCCAAAGACCAAGTGCGTTGACGTTGACGAATGCTCTAGCAAATTTGGACCAAGTGGGAAGTGCGGAGTTGGCGCAATTTGTACCAATGCGCCAGGTAAATTCTCTTGCCGCTGTCCGGATGGTTTCTCGGGTGATCCCTACGATAGGTGCGTGGCCGAGCAGCCAGCCTGTTCAACAACCTCAGACTGTCCAACCAACCAGGTATGCCAATCCGGCCGCTGCCTCTGTCCGTTTGTGGCGCAACAAGGATCCGACTTTCAAGCTGAATGCAGGCATCCATGCGACCGAACCGAGTGCGGCGCCCACGCAACGTGCCAACTGGACAACGAGAACCAGGCGCTCTGCGTTTGCGACGCCGGTTACATGGCCCCAGGCGACGGTCGCTCCGGTTGCGTTGATGTGAACGAGTGCATCCAAGGCGCAACCCTGACCGGCATCACGCCTCTCTCGGCTCTAACCTCGGGCCAAGGCGGAGTTGCGCTGGGCCCGAGCTCCACCACCCTATCACCTGGCTCTGCCTCGAACGGCTCGCATCCCTGCGGCCGCAATGCACTTTGCCGCAACCAACCTGGCTCTTTCGACTGCGTCTGTCCGCCTGGCTACACGGGCAACGCATACGAGGCCTGTCTGCTGGATGTACGAAACCAACAGGCCTCCCAAACGACAACTGTCTCGCCAGCACCTGCCTCAGGCCCTGGTTTGTTTGGAAACTATCAGCAGGAGCCGAGGACGACTGCCTGTAGCGAGCCGTGTTTGAGGGGCCACATTTGCTCCGACGGCCAGTGCATAAAGCCAGACTCGTGCCGCGACAACCAAGACTGTCGCCAAACGATGGCTTGCGAACACGTGAATCAGGCTGTTGGATTTCAGTGTGTCAACGTTTGCGAACTCAACCAGTGCGGACCAGAGGCCAAGTGCACTCCCGCCAACCATAAGCCAATCTGTTCCTGCAACTCAAGCGCAGGGTACTTTGGAGATCCCTACGATTTGGCCACAGGCTGCCAGCTCAGACCGAGCACCCAGTTTGATTCGAAACAGGAGCAAACGTTTGCCACCACTGCCAGTCTCGGCCAGCAGTTCAGCACTTTCAAGACGAAACACGACCAGAGTGACACCCACAGGACAACTGTCAGCAGCCAGCAGGGCGACATCTCGACGGTTTCATTCGATTTCGGTTCCTCGGCAGACCCACAACAACCAGCGATTCAAACGACAACCACAACTATAAGCTCCATGACGTCGAGCAACTCGACTCTCGAGCAAATCCAACGGCAGCAGCAGATTTATGAGATTCAGAGGGAGCAGCAGCAACAACAACAGTCGCAGGGCCAGACTAGACGACCAAACCAGCCGCTGATCGCCTATGAGTTGCCCCTGCCGACGACGCCGATTTTGCCGCAGTTCGGTCAGTTTGGACAAACACCCTCAGGGGGTCAGCAGCAACAGAACTACACTTTATCCCAACACCAGAAGGCAAGCCAACAGCAGTCCACGCAACAGAGCCAACCTGACATATCGCCACCGACAACTGCCAACCAACAAACAGGTAGCATCATATCTCGCACGCAGCAGCAGCAACAACAGCAACAAACCACTCAAAGTTTGTTTTCAAACAAGAGAAAGCAGCAACAGCAACAGCAACTCAATGTGATCTCAAACAATCAGCTCAGCACGGCTAACAGACAGGATAGCATCAACGACAGCTCGGCTAACTTGCAGCAGAAGCAGCACCAAGGCTACGAACAGAGACAAAACCAGCAGCAACAGCAACAACAGTCGCAGAGCCTCAGCTTGGACGAGCAACAGGTACAAAATCAGATCTCCAGCCAACATGAGGATGTTGCGCAAGGTTTCAACCAGTTCAACAACAAGTCTGCGCTGATCACGAACTACGTGTTCACGCACAAGCAGGTTAGCTGCACCAGTGACCAACACTGTCCTGGCAACCTGTTCTGCTTGAACTCCGACCAACCGCAAGCAGATCACAAGTCTAGCCAGAAGATTTGCGGCTGTCCAGCTGGTTACAAGCGCGAGGCCGACTACTGCTTCATGCAGCGTGTCAATTGTACCTCGTCAGCCATGTGCAAGGCTCGCGAGGAGTGCATCTCGTCGCTAGTATTGCAACAATACTATGCCTCAAACTCCCTCCAACAGCTAACCAGCTCTCAATTTGGAAGTAGCCAACAATTTGCCTTGAACAGACTTGGCGGCGACGAGTACACCGGCATTTGCGTCTGTCCGCGCGGTTACAAGCTGACTGCCTCAGGCATAGCCTGTATCGACCGCAACGAGTGCGATGAGGGCACCCCCTGCGCAGTTGGCGCCATTTGCCAGAACAAAATTGGTTCCTACGAGTGCGTTTGTCCACCAGGCACCATTGGCGAGCCTTACACAAAGACCTGCGAGCCAGTGGTAAAGCACGAGTGCCAATCTAACTCAGACTGCGCGAACGATCGCGCCTGTGACCTAGTCTCGCATAAATGCGTCTCACCTTGTTACGTTTGCGGCCCGAGGGCCATTTGCACGGCCGCAAATCATGTTGCCATTTGCCTATGCCCGCCGCGTTTCACTGGAAACGCCATCGATCTAGTCTACGGATGCCAGGAGCCGCCAGCCACCATAGCTCCAACAACAACGACGACAACCACAACCACCACCTCGAGCTCCACCACAACAGCCCGACCGCCTGTTGGCTCCACGGCAGTCGGAGTTCCTGTTACAACCCTACTTCCAACAACCACAACCCTGGCCCCGCTCGAAACGACCACCCCAGAGCTGGTCGAGTTCCGCACGATTCCGCCATCCGAACTGTTCGTCATGTGTCTGGCTGATGGAATTCAGGTTGAGGTCCAGCTGGGCGGCTTCGATGGAATCATATACGTGAAAGGTCACAGCCAGGATCCAAAGTGTCGCAAGCTCGTTATGTCGAATAGCGCGAACGAATTTGTGGACTTCAAGGTGCAATTTGGCCACTGTGATCTCATTCATCGCGATGGGGAGGCCGGTTTTGTGTTGGTTATCCAGAAGCATCCGAAACTAGTCACTTACAGGGCGCGCGCCTACCACGTCAAGTGCGTCTACAACACTGGCGAACGAACTGTAACTCTCGGATTCAATGTGTCCATGATAACAACGTCAGGCACAATCGCAAACACCGGTCCACCACCAACCTGTCTAATGTCCATAACTGCACTTGATGGTCGCGAGGTAACCTCGGCCGAGATTGGCCAGGATCTCTTGTTGCGCGTTGACGTTCAACCTGATTCTATTTATGGAGGCTTTGCGCGCTCTTGCGAGGCAAAGACAATGGACGACGAGGGCGAATACCAGTACGAGGTCACCGATGCTAATGGTTGCGCAACAGACCCATCAATATTCAGCGATTGGAAGTACGATCAACACAGAAAATCGCTTGTCGCCCGATTCAATGCCTTCAAGTTTCCTTCGTCAAACAATTTACGCTTCCAATGCAACATTCGGGTTTGCTTTGGCTCCTGTCCAGCCGTTAATTGCAACGGAATTGATGCCTACGGAAAGAGGCGTCGTAGGCGCGAGGCGCCAACTGCCATAGGTGGCGACAATCGTCTAAACGTGTCCGAGTTGGATTCAAGCGAGCTAGATACGCCTACCGACGAGCTCATTGTCACAGATGCCTTCAAGGAGGGCGCCCTGCGCGAGGAAATAATGGTTCAATCGAACGCTATATTAACCTTTGATAGGAAGGAGGCATCATTGCCGCAACAAAGACCTCAGGTGGAGGATATTGAATTTCTTTGTCTACCACGCTTAGGCATCATAATGTCGATAGTTTTAACTACCCTATTAGCTTTGCTCGCCCTTGCAATAGCAACCTCGTGTTGGTGTTTCGCGAAACGAAAGCGACATAACCGTCTCAATGGGCCCCTGCCGCATCCGGCCGATTTTCCTAACCCTCTGTTGCGCTCAACATCCGTCTCAACCTTACGCGAACCTATTTATGGACCATGAGCAAATTTCGAATGGGCAAGAATTTTGCTTACCCTTGATTAGGCATACCTAAAAATCCTTTACAACTCGCATCACGGACAAACTTGTACACAAATTTACAACGATTTGCTCACATTAGGTCTACAACATTAAAAACATGATCTTTATCACAGACCTCTGAACAACGGGATCGGCTCGCTTGCATTGGCTTCCACTCTCGAGACTTCTACGTATTCAACCTGTGTTCACCCAGAATACGCCTAGAATCGTGCACAAACTCTAACTTTCGATGTCGCAATTGTGCTTTGCGGTAGCTAACTGCTGGAGAGGCCGCGCAAGCCTTCCGGTGTGGCGACGGATCGATGGATTCTTGTTTATAAATGCACGATCTGAAAAAAACAGATCATCATGAAAATTTTGACTGTGACTAATGCTGGGCGGAGTTGATTTGATGAGTCTGGCAATGACTAAGTCTACATTACAGTTTACATCGATAATCTGGTCGCTCGTTGTCCACACGCAGCTTATCTGGTTCAAGTGATCGCTCCAAAGTTAGCCTATCTGATCCATCTCCCTTATGTATCGAACATTTCATCTCAGGCCTCTCCGAGTAGTTGCATGATGAACCAATCTCAGGACAAAATGTCACCTCAAAAACGGATATTATTCACCTGACATTTCAAAGGATTGTTCGAGTTCGAGCTTTGTTTGTTCAACTTCTGAGCAACTCTTCAAGTTACTTCTAAGATCATGGATTTGTGGGCAATCACGGCCGGAGTTCTTGTCGTAGTTTCAGTGTCTTGCTCCTTTTACGAGATAATAAGGCACCTTCAAAACTACACAAAACCATATTTGCAGAGGTACATCATTCGGATACTTCTAATGGTCCCCATCTATTCGTTGAACGCTTGGATCGTGATGATATTCCCTAGAACTGGCCTCTATCTTGACACCTCGCGAGAAGTCTACGAGTCGTTCGTGATCTATAGTTTTATGAAGTATTTATTGAATTTTCTCCATTACGATACAAACTTACAGCAATACATCCATCACAAACAGGGACCTAGTCACATATTCCCTTTTTGTTTCCTACCTACTTGCGTAGGTGGCCAAGCATTCATGTCCAGATGCAAGCACGGGATTTTGCAATATGTTGTAGTTAGGCCAATCACGACATTCATAGCTTTCACCAGTCAATTATTCGACTTTTATGGCGAAGGAAATTATAATCCGCTATCTGGCTATACATACCCAGTCCTACTAATCATCAATAACCTCTCACAACTGATGGCCATGTACAGCCTAGTAATTTTCTATACTGGCTACAGACAAGAACTTCAACCAATGGGACCGCTTGGAAAATTTTTCAGCATCAAGCTGGTTGTATTCTTTTCATTCTTCCAGTCAGTTGTTATCAATGCCTTGATAGAGCTGGACTTTGTTGAAGATATGCTCCGTGGTCTCTTCCCTGAATTGGTGGATAAAGTTTCTATAGGCAGAAAGCTACAGGAGTTTTTGATCTGCATTGACATGTTAATCGCGGCCATTGGTCATTTGTTCGCTTTCCCATATCAACCGTTTACAGAGGAAGATGACACTTCAAATATGGACAACAGGTCGATTGCAAGTCGGCAAGCGAACCCATCTGGTGGCCGGACGTGTTGCCAGGCCATTTGTAACATCTTGGATCTAAGTGACGAAAAGAGCGATGTCAGTGAGCATTTTAGCCAAATCTTCTCGAGAGTGAAGAGGTTTCTAACCTTCAGTCAAGCTCTACCTACTGTTGTGTCCAGTACCAATCAACTGAACGATGATTGGATGATCAATGATGAACGTGATGGCCCCAACATGAGAGGTAAGAAGAAAGGCAATAAACCCTCAATGTTGATTCCAATCAATATGGAAGCTAGCATTTCAAACTACCAGAGTGTTGGCTGAAAATTTCATTTGAGCTAGATGCATGTTGATGGGGATTCGCCGTTAGTTAGCACATTCACGCAGAATAAAACGATTCTTCGACTAAGGGGAACCCAATCCGAGAAACCAAGAACAGATACATAAGAGAGATGATTTTTTTTCAGAGAGGATGGGGACAGAATCCTGATCAGGCTGTCTGTCGCTCAAGCTCTGGCGAATGCCTCTGTCTTTGACCAGTTTGACTCGCATTGGGGCCTTAAAGTCCTTGTCACCCTTTTCGTTATGAATCCTCTGCTGGCGTTGAACGTGTTCTACATGTCCATGGCGAAGTAAGTAATCCAGACGAGGTGTTAGAATGGGCACGACAGGTGAGAGTCAGCGGTCGATTGATGCGGCAGCCGGTTATCGCCATCATAAAGCTGATTGTTTGCAAGTGAGGTGGCTAGGGATCTCGAGCTGACAAAAGAAGTGCGCTCGCTTCCATCTAGAACTAACATGAGGATCTCTGAGCGAGCTAGGAGAGCTTTCATATAGAGATTGATGAACTTTGTCCTCCCCCAAAATAGATATTCACGGTTAGAATTGATCGAGACGGACAGATAGCATGTTCTGAAATCAGAGGGGTGGTCGATAGATGCAAACATCGACAAGGCATCGACGGAAAGGACGCATACGCACCCTTGGTGGTCCAATTCGATGCAGTGCAGTGTTTCTGGGTGGTTCAATGAATATCTAAAATTGATGAAAACCCTAGATGAAGCAAAGGAAGAGACGACTATCAAAAGCGCGCATCAGGTAAATGTCACGAACACACTTCAAAGCAACTGTAGACGACTATATCGACATCGGTCTAGCACCACAACTATGGTTGCTGTACACAACGGCCGGTGCAGTAGTCGTCCATTAAATGAAAACGTACCCGGAGATGCCGCGGATCGAAATGGATCTGGTTTCGAAGAGTGAGCTGGATGACATAATCGCTGCCATCTTCGCATCATCCGATCATGCTCATTGATGGCTACGCAATAGAACGCCTAAACACAAAACCACCAAGACGTTACGGCTATACATTTGAGTGTGACCAGTATAAAGCCTGCTGAGTAAAAAAGGCTGAAACTCCACGACAGGATTGTCAAGAAACAACACGAGGCTATTGAGCAGACTGCCAGCACATCGTATCCGCCCTTGGTTGTTCATTGCAGTGCCGGAGTTGGAAGGTCTGGAACGTTCGTGGCCATAGACATCTGCATTCAGAAGTTCGAGACAACTGGACTTGTCGATATAAAGAGTGTAGTGACGAAACTAAGAGAACAGAGGCACAATAGTATGGAAGGCGCTAACTAACTGCACAAACAATAGCCTAACATTTAGAGCTGCCAAAATGTAGGTTAAAATCTTCATTTGATGGATGCAAACTGATAACTGCTCGCCGTTAGTCAGCAGGTCTACACCGAACAAATGGGTTCTTTGACTTATCAGTCGCTTTCTGGAACTTCTTATCTGACTAAATGAAGACCTCTGAACAATCCTATCCCAATTTGTCCCATTACCGAGCGCGACGGATTTGGCGGTTTCTTTTGATGCTCGTGGAACAGACTGCTCTCGCAGGTTTGTTTAGGATCCTCTCGTCAGCGTAACTTGAATTGGTAGTCGGTGTAACTCAGTGCTCGATTTTGCTTACCTCAAGTGGAACAGTTGAACACTCCACAACTTTTTGGTCCAAGATTTTGTATGAGCGTGAACCTAAGACTCATATGTCCGCCTCGCGGAGGACTACAAATCGAGAGGCTACCACAGCAACTAATACAGACATCAGTACTAGTCCAAGAAAGGCCAAATAGAAGCCCTCCTCGTCGAAAATATCCTTGAAGGCTGGTAAATCTGCGTAAGCCCTGCTCAGATAGCTAGATAGCTTGGAGGTCGGCTGGCTCATCTCGGTGAATAGGGTCGAACCTCTGTATTAACTCAAAGATGCATGCCGAATCCAGCCTATTGCTACCGAACACAAACTCCCGATGATTTGGGATATGCTTCATAAAACTGGTCCCTATGTAGTATAGGTGAGCGAATTTTTGACTGAACTTGGGGTGAACTTTAGTCTGTCATACATCAGATTGAATCAGGCACTCTTAAACTTGCAAGTCCACGGGGAAGCCTGCGAGCACGCGCCAGAGACGCGTCCAATTCGAGTCCTGCAGTGCAGTAGGGACGCTCTTGCGCAAATTGCCATCGAATTTCACATGAAATTCGAAATTGTATAGTTAGATCAAATATTAACTGATACAAATAAACTAGGCCCGTAACAAGCGCTTTTAAATAACAATCTTAACATTCAATTTTCTGCTATGATACTGTGGGATTGCTCAAACATGTTCTAGTTAGCAGCGAATATTCAGCAGGCTAGCTAGTGAAAATTTTGACCACGATGGATAATCAGCCGCAACAAGAGCAACAGAAAGAACAGCATCAAACATACGAATCCAGACAGGAGGAGATGTTAGCTGCTGAAGCTAGAGCAATATCGTCATTCCTTAGAGTTGTTAATACCATTAGAGACAATGGAAAGGTCAATCCCATGTCTGAGAAAACTGCTCTCAAGTTTCTGATATCTAGGAAGTATGACGTTCAGCGTGCTTTACAGCTTTATCAGATGCATGAAATAACTCGTCTCCGTGAGGGTCTCACTTCAATTGATCCAAACGATGAGCATCTCAAACAGGAGCTAAATACCGAGAAATTTACCATCTTGAAGCATCGAGATTCGAATGATTCAGCCATAGCCATCTTTACCGCTAAACTCCACCCAGCCATCAAATCGTCGAAATATCAAAATTTTAGGAAGCAAATTAATCGTTATACGTTACAAGGTATTGTCTATCAGCTTGATTCGGCTCTCGAGGATATATTAACACAGAGGAATGGCATTGTATTCGTCTACAACATGAGCGGTTCTGATTATTCTAATTTCGACTATGAGCTTTGTCAGAAGATCCTTCTCCTATTGAAGGGTGCTTATCCAGCAAAATTGAAAAAAGTTCTCATCGTAAGTCCGCCTTTCTGGTTCCGGGCACCTTTTCATCTACTTCGGCTCATTGTTAGAGAGAAACTTCGGGATCGCGTATGGCTTCTTAACATCGATAAGTTGCTCGAACATTTACCACCCCAAGCACTGACGCCTGAGCTGGGAGGGAGCTATCTCCACAATCATCAAGCTTGGATAGAAGAGTGCAATAACCTGCACAAAACCAGACTCCACGATCTCTGCGACCCGACATCTGCTCAAGCCCTCGTCAAATCATTGAGCAACAAATCATGGAACAGCCGTACTAAACGAAACTCCAATGATGCTTCAGCTAGTCTTGAGGGTCTTGTATTGGAATCATACATGCAAAATTTGGATGAAACTAGGCTGAATAGTGGAACAAAACGAAGTAAACCGTTTATTTATGATTATGACGACGAGGGCATGTCTCTGAGCCAACTAATAGAGGTCATAAGAAACAAGGGCAAGAAAGGTCTCGGCGAAGAGTATGATGAGATAGCGAAAAAGGAAGACTTCGGAACTTTCCTAGTCTCAAGCAGTCCCTCTAATATGAGAAAAAACCGATATATTAACGTCAGATGCTTCGATCACACTCGAGTTGTTTTGGATCCTTACGATTTGCCAGATGGGCTGAGTGCTAGTCAAAATGATCCTATGGACTACATCAATGCCAGCTACATTGATGGATATAGGCAACCAAAAGCCTATGTATCAACACAAGGTCCAATTGAGCAGACCTTTGTTGACTTTTGGAGAATGATATGGCAAACAGGTTGTCGAGTTATCGTCATGGTCACCCTCAACATCGAGCAGGATAGATTAAAATGCGATCAATACTGGCCATCTTCAAACAATCCGATCATGATGGCCGGTAGCTACGCAATAGAATGCCTAAACCAGGAGTTTCACGACGATTTTATTGTTACACATTTGAGACTGACCAGTACCAAATCTCAAGTTAGTCGAGATATCTGGCACCTTCAGTTCATATCGTGGCCAGACTTCGGGACGCCAGATACCTCCACTGCGCTGCTGAAATACCGCGACAGTATTATCAAGAAACAACACGAGGCTATTGAGCAGACTGCCAGCACATCGTATCCGCCCTTGGTTGTTCATTGCAGTGCCGGAGTTGGAAGGTCTGGAACGTTCGTGGCCATAGACATCTGCATTCAGAAGTTCGAGACAACTGGACTTGTCGATATAAAGAGTGTAGTGACGAAACTAAGAGAACAGAGGTACTATAGTATCCAAACCAGGCACCAGTATATATTCTGCTACATGGCTCTGGTTGAGTACGCAGCCAGCTGTGGACTGCTTGCTAAGCAAGACATAGTCGGACTCTTTGAAGACGAATAAAATCCCCCAAAACCTTCTCCCGAAACGTTTCTCATCGTTAATCTAACGAATTAAGTCATGTCTTCATCAAGGGCACCGATCAATGACCATTTTCAGGTTATCGCAATAGAATAAGATCTGGATGACGCGTCAAGCCTGATGGGTGGATGGCCTTTTGTGTATCCTTCAAACCTCAAAGCAAGGTCTAAATTGTTCCGCCTTCTTGAGAGTTCTGATAAAACCTTGCCACCGAGACTCATAAGGCCATTGCATGGACTGCAAGCCTTGATACTCCGGTGATGGTGAAACGAATAATTGTCCCTCAACTCGGCTGTCCTGCGCAGTGTTGGTTGGCAAGTGGGTGTGGCAGTCCCGCAATGTTGATAGCCCGCAGCTACAGCGCGCCTTTTGAGCCGTAATTGGCCAAGGGATGGCATGCGAGCGGAGATCGGGCGAGCACACTGCTGCACTCATACGAGCGGGTGCAAAGCCGCGAGAGGCACAGTGGGAAAAACTAAAATTGATTCTTGCAGTGCGAAGAATAAAATCAAATAGATCCTTCGCTCGGTTTTGCATGTTGCCCTCAAATAAGAAACTCCTCAATCAACTTTGGTTGGGGTTAACTAGTAGATCACCTTGCAGCAAGAGCCCAACCTAATGCAATTAAATCAATTCGACATGTTCACGAACAATAGTGGGTGCAAGAAGCCGCTTAATGTGATAGAACCAAACAAATGTATCATTGAAGATTTGGAGATTTTAGCTTTTGAAAGTGAGGAACAGTTGAACTACTATACAATCTGGCATGAGGCTTTGCAAGACAAAAGAAGGGAGCTGAATGCTGGAAGCGAAAGAGAGAGGCAAATAATCAGAAATGAAATAGCTAGAAAGACGCGTCAATTGATTGGCTCGGCCGGTGGTGGCGACCTAAAGCGGCCAACCAGCGAGTCTATCTCTAAGAGTTCCAAGTCCTCGAGTTCAAGGAGCTCAAGTAGTAGGCGGCCTGCGCCTATCGCCCCGAGCCCACAAAGAGCCTCCGCGACGACGGCCTTAGCGGCCAGCCGTAGGGCAGTCGCGGCAGCTGTAGCATTCAGGCCCTCAAGATCCTCGAATCAATCGCTTGCTGCACAATCAGCAGCTAGCCACCAACGCCAAGGCTCTGCATCCTTACCAAATGGTCTCACAATCCTAAATTCATCCCATTTCAACACACTTCCGAGCGGAAAACAGATGATGAGGTACAAGTTGACTAAATTGTACAATAAATATCGGGGCCGGCAAGTGCGCAGAAATTTTGTCAATGAAAAGCAGAGAAACGCCCGGATCGAGGTCGAGATAGCAAAGAGTTATCTCAATTCTTGGCTTGCTTACACTGCCCTACAAGCCTTACGCTTACCTGAGACGAATATCAATAGTTTGAATACAACCACAAACAATAGCAGCACGATCCTAACTCCAATGGCTCAACCCATGCCTATCGCGAAGAAATCTAAATGCTCCTCGAACAAGAAGCAACCACTCAAACCACCTACTGGGCCGCAAGCACCCCAAAAACCACCAATGCACCTCGTTTATATCGATCCCGGGAACATTATCACCTATTCAAATCGAATCAATCCACAACAAGTTGCCGAGTATCGGCGAAAATCTCACCTACTTCCTTCCTCTGCTACAAGCAAAAAGTCTTCAGCAGCTAGTTATGACGTTTATGAAATTATGGAAGTTTTAGCCAATACAAACAAGACGAACGTGACCATAACGCGCAACGCCAATCGACCCTCCCAGACGGGAGCCCCATCTGCCTCGATTTATAGTCATAGTGTGAATGCTAACACACCAGGTATAGTTTCTACCCAACTGCATCTTCAAGCACGTGCTTATCTAGATTCCATGAACAAATTTTACATTGAAGAATCGGAGCGTCTTGCTAAAGAACAGGAGGAAATGAAAAAAGAACCGCCAGCAGAGGAGCTGATAAACCGATATTTGAATCATGATCAATCAAACGGGTTCAAGTTTGGAACCTCAAGTTATAGTAAAAATAGTAGGCATGTCACCCCTCTCGACAAGGACAGGGCAGGAGATCACGAAGAAGATGAGTTAGAGATGCTGGAGCAGGACATTTTGTCGATGTTAAACCAGTCAAAGGATCGCGACAGCTCAAATCTTGTCCTCGTTCCAGACGCCGTCACTTGATCGGTATTGATTTATTCAATGGTATTGTGATAGAAGTCTTTGTATATAGGAGAATAATAATTAAATAACTAGACAGTCTGTATTGCCAATCTATTTGTTTGATAATTTGGACCATTCAAAACTTTGAAACAAATTTCTTCATCGTCAAGCAGCTTTTTCAGAAATCTACCTCTATCGCGAACGTCATGGTTAATGTCATACTTGGCCAAACTAAACAAGTACCCAGTGAGTAGTTGAATTTTGTGGTAAAGGTCTACCTTCTTCTCTTTGTCCAAAGATAACAGAAACTTTGAGGCCAAGGTCAAACATTGTAACTTGACGAAGTTATCTTCCTGGCAAAATGATTTAGCTATCGATTTCAGAACGTTCGGCGCGCATTTTGCCGCGGTAAGATTCTTGTCACAAAATTCAGCCAAGATCCATAATATTGTCGCCCTAGCTTGTGGCGCTGTTACCGATGGGAGCAATCTCGTCACTTGCTTGATTACAGTCGATACTATCTTATCATTTTCGTCGCTTGAATCATCATCTTGATTTTCCCTAGGATAAGGTTCTTGTGAGCTCCCATTTTCTAGTGGCTTGCCCTTTTGAGCGCCGTCCACTGAAGGAACTCTGGATACTTTAGTTGGCCTCTTGTTTATGATTTGAGATCTCAGCACCACGATTGCTTCGGAAACTATGTGCTCATTGCTGTTTGATAATAAACTGGTTAGCCCATTCAAACACGTTTGCGCAACCTCTTTAACAATAATGGCGCATTGACCGATTGCATGTATCGCTGCAGAGACAAATTCTTTGTCCTCCACATATATTGATATGTAAGCTTGCAATTCTCTCAAGACTAGGGTGACGTTGACTGATGAACTTAGATTCGTCAGAATCCTCAGCTTGGCCAGTTTGACCTGCGTACAATCGTTATGCTTCACAAAAAAAGACTTTATATGAGGTCGAAAAGCCTCCTGGTAAGCATACGGATCTTTGTTCGCCTTAGTGTCAATCAATTTGAGGTCAAACTCTTTCTTGTCAATAATTTCCTCCCCAGGTTCAACTTTCGTGATCCCAGCTTCTTCCTCATCTTCTGTGACATCTTCGTCCTCGTCCTCGTCTTCATCTTCATCTTCGTCGTCATCTTCCTCGTCGTCTTCTTCTTCGTCGTCGTCATCCTCATCCCCGGACTCTTCTTCTTCACTAGATACCTCATTTTCTTTCTCGGACTTGACTTCTTCATCAGATTTTTCTTCGCTCCCTTTCCCATCACCGTCAACAGACAATTTTCCCCCATCCCCCTCGGACTGCCCTTTCTTTTCTTCTGGCTCTGGTTCCATTGGGGTAGGGCTGTTGTCCTGGATACCATCTTCGTGATCAAGGGGGATATAGCCGTCTTTTGTCAGAGGAGGCAGCTCTACTGTGGAATCATTAGCGTGAACATCGTTGGTAGTGTTGACATAAGAATTGGTATGTTCTAAGTTTGGTGCCATCTTAGATTCTTCCCACTCAGATTTGCCACGCTCTATCGCCTCGTTCTCTTCATCGCTTTCCGGCTCAGCGAGTTTTGGCGCAGCATCTTTGGTGGTGGTGAGTTCTTCTATCATTGCAAGCACCAACAGTTGAATTTCCCGATGCGCGTATATCAGCCGAATCAAAGGTTTGGTTATTGTGGACCTAACTTCGTTATGGTGTGCTATAGCGATAAATAGCTTGATTACAGCGATGACAACAGCTGAGTTGTTAGAGTGCAGAAGCGGCTTTGCGGATCGCAATAGTATTTTTGGATCATGCTCGGTAGGGTTATAGTTCGGAATGTCACTACTTTTGCCATGTTCGAACGTTTTAACCACATAGCGTACGAGAAGATTAAGCATGAGTGTCTGGCCCCATTCATTGCAGTCGGCCAGGATGAAGCAAAATCTTCGATAGTGCTTATGGACAAGATCGAGCTTCTCAGGGCATACGACCTCAAACGATGCAACTGCTGAGCTTAAGACCATGCTATTCTTGTCATTGAATAGACGCTCAACATACTCTATCAGGTCACTTCTTAGGCCTGGTTCTAGACGGTAGATTTTGATGATAGAATGGGCTACAGTTTTTCTAACATAAGGCGAAAGATCATTCACGGAATTTCTGAGCGTTGCCATTAATATGGCTGAGAGTATACTTAATCGCATCGAGGTCAAGACCTTAAGTGCAGATGATCTAACGAGTGGATTTGGGCTTTTCAAAGATTTTTGTAGGGAGGCTACAGGTAACAGCGCCATATCTGGTTCTTGGTCAGCAAAACTGGTCAGGTAGAGGTAGATGAGCTTCTTTAGCTCCGGATTCTTTGATGACACATTCTTGACGATATGAGGAAATAGAGTTCTTGGGACAGTAAGCTTTCCTTTGGCTGTCATGACAGTTACGCATCGCATCGCCTCGAGTTTCACATCGTCCCTGTTAGATTCCAACATCTGGTCGTGCATGCACGAGGTGAAGGTAGTTTGCGATGTCTGGGTAGATATATATGGAGTATGATTGGTTAACATATTTGACGACAAAATAATAAGACCGAACAAGCCGGGTGAAATCTTACCATGACTACTATCCCTTGCTAGCAATGGACCTACTGGATAAAATAGTTCAGCAGTACTGAGCTAATCACAGAGATAGGGTTGCCTTATCTTTTTATCTCTGTATGGCATCTGCTATCCAACTGCACGCGATGTCTCGCTGAATGGGCCGGGTGTAATACATAATCTTCGATGTAATCATATGGACTAAAGCATGTCGATCAATTTTATATTTTAATATATCCTATGAAAGATTGGTCGTGAGTCATGTGAAGTTTTACAACAATAACATATGACTGAACTTTGACTTGCGCACTAGCGTAGCACAAACTCCAACAGTGCTATTCAAAACCGGGCAAGTTCATGGCGATTCCAGAGCTGCGAACTTCCCATAGAGGTTATCTAATCAAGCTATGAACCGGTCCAAATGGTGGGGCGAAGTTGTCAGGCAACCACGGATCAAAGTTGGGTTCATTCGACGAGGATCGTTTTGCGCTTATGCCCCTACAACCGGATGCGAATGGATTCTGTCTGAAGAGTTTCAGGATTCCAAGTTAGTTATCATGGCGTGTTTGGATTTTTCCGAATCAGCTCTGACTTACAAACAATCAACTTGCCCAGCGGGTCTACCGAAGGAGCCAAAATCATTGAGGAAGATAAATCGTCCTCGGGCTCCAACGATCGAAGTACTGATTGCATCGATCAGCATACACAAGATCAAAACCCTAACTCTCGCTGCCCTCATTCTTGATTTTCTGTTTTCTCCGCTCTCGCTTGGAGGTTGAATGGAGTTGCTCTCGAATACTACGATGGAAGAGTTGCATCACTCTTAGTCTATACCATTCACTTTGGAGCTAGTGTCAAAGCCGCCCTAGATAGCAGCAATGTATTTAACAGAAGTCATATCCGTACACAAAGAGGGTTGAAAACTCAACAAGGTTTTGAGTGGCCTTATTGGACCTGTTATGTTAATTAATCTAGGCGAACCCGCGGTTAAGTTTTTCGCTAAATAGTAAGCCGGCTCTAAGTCATGGGCCATAACTCGTTGATTTAAATTGTGACAGAGAAATTTTGACGATTTCAAAAATCGCGCCATGTGCCATCGAAAGCCGCTCTTTAGCCTCGGCTCGGCCATAAATTTGCGCACGCCGACTTCCTGGACCCTCGTTGTGTGTAAACTCCGTCTTGAAGCATGCAAGGAATTGAAATAAGGATACTTTCGGGTGCCAGCACGTACTATCTAGACCATATTTATCGGATATCAATCGAATTATACTCTTCAATAGGAGAAGCGGTCGAGTGCTGCTAGGCATCGCTACAAAATGGTAAGTTCCTCTCCATCTCGCAAACCAAGCCCAGCCTTAAACTGCACTCAGCTCTCACAAGAAACCAGCAAATTCTAACATCACATTCCTTACTCTCTACTTCGATCATTCGCTAAACCTTTGATGACGGAAACTGGTAGGCTTCTCACAAAACCTTTAGGATAAAGAGGAAGCTAGCTAAGAAGCAGAAGCAAAACAGGCCCATACCCCAGTGGGTTCGTATGAAGACAGGCAACTCAATCAGATATAACGCCAAGAGGAGACACTGGAGGAGAACCAAGCTCAAGCTTTAAGTTAACTGTGTCACTAGATGTGTGCCAGATAGATGAAAAGCGATTAATAAACGGGAGCCCCTCAAATCAGACACAGCGCTAAGTAGAAATGTTCTAGAGGGTTTACTGTGCCAGCTCGTGTACATGAAGCTTTTGACCGTCCTTCACTGAAAAGAAATCCAACGTTTGAGCATCCTTGTCCAGCTCATAACTTATGCCAGAGTCTGGATCATGGAAGGTTATCTGGATGGCAGTTGGCAATTTCAGTTTAAATAGTCGCTTACATAACATTTTTACATTGGCAACTCTCATATCACGCGACAGTCTCTTCGTGAGCGTCTCACCATCCTTGCAAAGATCGACGTTTATATATTTTTCGACCAATTGTTTGTTTGAGAGATCTTCAGGCACTCCATAGAGATTCAAGAGCTCCTCATATCTCGGGTGCGAGTTCCTGAAGCTGTCGTTGGTACCTTTTAGAAAGCTCTGATATTCTGGAAACGTTGTCCTGAGATAAAATATTTCAGAATCTCTGCGTACAGAAGCCGTGATTTCCTCCCTATTCAGAAAAGCTATCTGTCCAAGCATCCCGATCGTGACAGACTTTGCGGACCTCGCTGAGATGTACACTGGGTTCTCATGGCATAAGAGACTTTTCAGATTTTTGAGTTTGTATAACTCAGATATACTCTGCCAATCATCCAGGTCGTTGTAAGATATGTTAAGAACTTCAAGTTTCCGTAGTTGATGGAGGGTGTCAGTTCTCAATTCGATCTTTTGGAGGTTGGACCTCGAGACATCCAAATCAATAAGGTTATCTAGAGGGCCAGCAGAGCTTATCCAATCTAGACTCTTGAAGCTGTTCCGACTGACTTTCAATGAACGTATTTGTCTGATAAATTGATTTTCTTTAGCAGTTGGAACGAGCCGCATAGCCTTCTCAGTTAAGTTACAGTCCCAAAGATCTATCTGGCTGACATATTGCCATATCCGATGCAGAATGCTGACTATCGTTGTCCAATCTAAGTACGTTCTTCCCAAGGTGAGAGAATCCAAACCATGGAAGCAAGGATTTTTCAGCGTTCTTGTGTAATCATCAGCAGTGAGGTTGTTCTTCGTGAGGATCAAATCCTTGATTTGAGGAGCGCACGCGACAATTGACACGACCTCCCGCCATGTGAGATAGTTGTAGCTCAGATTCAATACCCTGACTCTACCCAAGGCTTCGGTGAGCTCTTTTATGTGCCCAGCCAGCTCTATCTGTCTGCCTGAGAGGTCAAGATTGGTGAGCTGGTTGATCCTCTTCTGAAAGCCCACAAAGGTGACCGCAGTGGTTATGTTCCCGTCTTTGGGGATGACAAAACCATCGTCGTATCCGTCTTGACATATATACTTGTCTCTGAAAGCTTGAGTGAGCGTCATGCTTCTCTCACATATAAAATATTGTTGCATCGGATGAGGATCTCGCCGAGGAACCCTGCAAGTTTGTCATCAATAAATTCTTCCGCGTTTGCGAGCTGGACATTCATGTAACTATCGACGGAAGATAGGTAGCCGCGGTATTCCATACCCCATTTGAGCTTGACGATCACTGATTTGCCGGCAAGTTCACCTAGAAATGGTTTGGGATTCAGAATCCCTGTGGCGGACATGTTGACCTTGGATTATGAACTAGATTGAGCCAGTCAAATCGACTATGTACGATGACATATATCGAAGTCACACGTTTCCGAGTTCTAAGTGAAGCGCTCTTTTTGAAACGACCGATTATCGCGCCGAACCCGAATTTTTGCATGAAATGGCCTTCATGCTTGTTGGGTATCACTCATACAGGCGCTCGTACCACGAGTGGCATTGCAATTTGGAAGAGCGATTTATATGTAAGACCTGCAAACATATATTGCAATTCGCGATTCGTAAACTGCAATTGGCATGAGAAGCTGGTTTCATCGTCGATCATACGATCGATCGGGAGATGTGGGCGTGACCATGTGACCGAAAATGGGCGTAGCATGCCGGAAGGTTGCAGTTGACGTATCCTTGTCTCGCATGCATAAGCCACATAGCACAAGTTAAAGCAAATTTGGAAATACTTATTTCAAGTCCTCGTCAATAAATAGAAATTAATCATGGATCAACTAAATTTGTTTATGGAGCCAGCCCACCAGTTTGCCAAAGATTCCATCAGGCTTGTGAAACGGTGTACCAAGCCGGACCGGAGGGAATTTGAGAAAATCGCCCTGGCCACTGCAATCGGCTTCGCCATTATGGGTTTCATTGGGTTCTTTGTGAAGCTCATTCATATTCCTATTAACAACATTATTGTATCCTAGAAAGTAACGAATAAACGGGAGCCTCTGGAATCAGAATCAGAATCAGCATATTCGAGAAATATTCGGAAGAATTTATTAACTTCGCTCCCGCCCGCATGCATTGACCTCATGAACGTCCTTAATGAAAAGAAATCCGACACCTGAGTGGTCCCCCGAGTTACCTTTACACTCGCCGTTCTTGGACCGATCTGTGTCATCATACAATAGCTTCGCTTTAATCAGGAGCTCCAGCACTTGTTTCAATATGTCCATCTCTATCTGTGTTTGTGAGGCTAGCTCTTGCACTGT
>Ga0268249_1000060_pt1 | contig 67631 bp, 45 predicted proteins | sample AgamicAtPe_FD_200257 | JGI IMG/M metagenome (GOLD analysis project Ga0268249, IMG submission 200257) | Agave microbial communities from Guanajuato, Mexico - At.P.e (v2) (version 3) | ecosystem: Host-associated > Plants > Phyllosphere > Phylloplane/Leaf | place: Guanajuato, Mexico | collected... | reverse complement strand
CGAACGCCACCGAAAACGATCAACACGTGTCGGAATTGTGACTTGAACTTTTTAGTTGGTTTACCGCTCTCCTTCTTGTCGATGGTTTTCGGGTTTTCAAGTTCTCTACTTCTCGCTGTCTTGTTAAAAACTATATCGTCGACAGAAAGGCCCCGTTCAGAAGTTCCTATTATCAAGTCGTAGAAGTCTTTTCTCCCGGGGACAAATACACTCTCGTCCATGACTTTTGAAATAGATGTTACTCTCCTAACGTAGTACCCCCAGTAAAGGTTCAGCTTCTCAAGGGGCTCCACTGGAGCTACAACAACTCCTTTACACAATTCTCTGGAAGTAGGCCCCAACATAGACTGTATCCTCTTCAGATCATTCGGATCAACCTTAACAGTAACTCTTGTATGGAGTTCCTCAAACCCCGGCACAATGATCGGTTGATTTAAGCCTATGTTGACCTCTGTGAAGTCAGGCTTCTCATTGCCATCCAGCTGTACATGCTTTGTGGTTACTCCTTCTCTATAAGGACAATCAAGCTGACTCGATCTCAAGTGATGATTTGCCTCCAATGGGTTAATGATGCCTGCGTACTTGAGATCAGGTTCAATTCTGAAAATCTGCTTCCTAAGGTATTGTGGACACTCGGCATATTCGAACAGCTTCACTAATCGATTGGTTCTTGACTCACTTACTGGATTATTCTCCTCCTCAAAGATGATGATCTCACTAACATTGAAGACAACAGCTGCACGAGCGATCTGACCAACTAAATACGCCTCCAAATGTGGAGTTGGGGTGTTATCAAAAATGGACGACGGAAATGCAATAGAAGTGGTTCTGACTTTAGCGTACCTCCTGAGATTATCCACAAAATCCATGTTGGTCAACAATCGAGAGAGTATAAGCCTCTGAATAGGTCTACAGAACAACGCTTACTCCCTTTCGACGAACTAACGTGGTCGCAGCCATGAAGACCACGCGCTGTGTTGGCCAGCAGGCAGCTGGTGGAACAAAACACACCAAGCGCTCAATCAATCGGCTTAAACAAGAATCACTCCTTTTGTCTAAATACAACCTAAATAATTCACATCAGTCAAGACCTTAAACTTTTCGACCCGAAAGGATGTGCTCTAGTCATGGATCCTAAAATTTTCAATTGCTTCGCATCGAGCGAGCGGGCTGGAAAAGCCATCGCTAAAGTTCAAGCGAGAAGGTATGACACTAGCTCATGGAATATGCTCATCAAAGAAGCAGCATCAAGGCCAATTGACGAGGTTGAGCCGTTCTACGAGGAAGTCATCAGCACCTTTCCATTGTGTGGTCGATTCTGGCGAGCTTATGTAGAACACGAGATGAAATTCAAACGGCATGATAAGGTGAGCAAACTGTTCCAAAGGAGTCTCGAGGAGGTGTTGAGCATTGATTTGTACAAATGTTATCTAAACTATGTGCGCGAAGCCAAAGCCAACGAGGCTGACCTGATTTACAAGGCCTTTCGCTACACTCTCGACAAGGTTGGTATCGATCCAAATGCTATTGGTATTTATAATGACTATATTCAATTCTTGAAGGAGCGTGAGGTTGATGGCTCATATCTGGATAGTCAAAAGATAACTGCGGTTCGTAAAGCCTATCAAGAGGGGGTCATGAACCCGATGTTTCATATTGATACTCTCTGGAAAGAATACATCAATTATGAACAGAGCATAAACCCGATTATAGCTGAGAAAATGGTGCAGGACAGAAGTAGAGATCATATGAATGCCAGACGCGTTGCAAAAGAGTGGGAGATTACTATACGAGGCCTGAACAGGTCATGGCCTGCAATTCCACCTTCATTCTCGCCTGAAGAGCAACGACAAATTGAGATTTGGCAGAGGTACATCCAGTGGGAAAAATCGAACCCTCTGAGGACTGAAAACAATTCGGTTATTATCAAACGCGTGACCTACGCTTACAAGCAGTTTCTATTATGTTTTGGTCGCCATCCAAATGTCTGGCACGAATACGCTAGCTATCTGGAGGAGCAGATAAAGACATTGAACGAGAAAGAAGCTGAGTTAATCAAGAAACTGGTGAAGGAAGAGGCAACACTTTATGAGAGGGCCACCAAGGGGTTAATGAGGCACAATTTGCTGTTGCATTTCGCTTTTGCTGACTTCGAGGAGATTCGAAATGACAAGAAAAAAGCTTTAGATGTATATAACAACCTTATAGACATTGGTCAACAAGATGAACGGATTGATCTCACTTTAGTCTATATCCAATTGATGAGATTTACGCGCCGCACTGAAGGATTGAGATCTGCTAGAGCTGTATTCAAGAGGGCTCGCGATGATAAGCGATGCACCTACCACATTTATACCGCAGCAGCTCTCATGGAGTACCACTGTACCAAGGATCAAGCTATTGCTTGCAAAATATTTGAGCTCGGTTTGAAAAAGTTCAACACTTGTCCAGACTACATTTTATCCTATATTCATTTCATGAATAGTTTGAATGAAGAGAATAACACACGAGTCTTATTCGAACGTGTTTTGACAACCTGTTCTTTAGAACCCAAAGATACCGTTGAGATATGGAACAGTTTTCTTGAGTTTGAGGCAGGTATAGGTGACTTGTCGAGTATAAACAAGGTTGAGAGGCGCCGAACAGCGGCTTTGGAAAAAGTTTTCGCTAAATGCACGGAAACTTCCTGGGCTATAGATAAATACAAGTTCCAAGACTTATTCCCTTGCTCACTTGACGAACTTAGAAGTATGGGTTATGATGCGCAACAGTCCTCCACTTCATTGGCGTCCCTAAGACAGCTCATGTCTTCAGTCGGCGCTCACTCTAATGCCTATGCAGTTCAACAGGTTGCTTCGATGTCAAATCTGTCCACCAAGAAAACAAAATCAAGCTGCAAGAATTCAAACAACAAATTGGCAAATGGTGGATCTAGTTGCGACTTGATCGATCAGAGTGAATGTGAAAACGATTTCTCGCTGAACGTTCTGAATCAATCAACCATGTGTCTACCTGACTTGGAGCAGATGCTTCCGTTTAAACCCGTGATGGCGCCTGGATTTGGTGCTCATACAGTGCCAGGAGGTATATTCCCGCCGCCCCCAGCAATAGGAAACCTATTGTCACGTTTGCCCCAGTCGGGTTCATTCTGGGGACCCTTCGTAGACATCGACGAACTATGTAACATAATCAGGATGAGCAATTTTGATGAATTGTTTAATAATTTGGTTGAGCTAAGACGAGATTCATCTAGGCAAAGGATCAAGAAGCCGAGACTTGACTAAAATGGTATTAAAGTATGAGAAAAATCACTCATTCATATTACATATGAAAATGGTGCGAATTGCGACCATTTTACAGAATCTTAGTTATAAATATAATTTTAAGGTCATTACTTCTGTTCACCTAGAATCTTATCTGTTGGTCAATTATGGTCGAACATAGATACCTATCTTAATTTAATCTTTTTTGTTCTTCTTGCTGCTAGCCCTGGTATTTCTGATGGATTCTACTTTCCGCCCGATACTACTATCACTTTCGTCTGCCACATCCTGTTTCGTCCCGCCGTCTTGAGTTTTTAAAGGATGATCACGATAGTTAAGCAAAGCTTTAAGGTCACCCTTACTAATTGCTACAATGGCTGGTATAAGAATACAACATGGAACGAGGTAGAGGAGCGCTGGCTGTGCATGCTTAAAATATGACATAACTGCTATAGTTAGGCCAAGGCCGAATACGTAAGCTAGGAAGCATGACCAGAAGTATACATTTCGTTTTCTGTTGAGGCTTCGATCGAATCTCAAGAGAAATGCTATGAAGATGCCGGGAATTACGATATCCCCAAGACCTAACATTGCAAAATTCTTGCCCCAGAACCCACTCACCAGGAAGTCTTGGGGAAATATGATTTTGATAGGTGCATCGAACTTCTTCGCTACCGAAACCATAACGTCTGTGCCAAATACCCAAAACACATCGTAGAAAAATAGACCACACAACAAGGTGCAACCAATTCTAACAGAGTTGACAGGTAACAGTTCAATACCGTTTAGTGCAAAAGCTAGACCGAACGCGTTGTTAGCGACCCAATGTTTGGTTAGAATGTACCAAATTCCCAGAGCGCTCGCCAAGATGAAAGCCAATATGTCGCTTGCTGTAAATTTTGAACACAACATGACTTCGGTTGGAACGAGATCACTCTCGGCTAAGCTTGCACAAGAGTCACTCGGTGAATTGTTTCCACTCCTGTCATCTTGCTCAGTTCTGTTTGATTCATCTAAATTCTTAGATCCGAACAATAATGTATACTGTGTGAGATTATACTTTCTTGGGAAGATCTTGAACGTTGTGGGTTTTATCAGCCTATAAATTGCGAACACTCCGAGTAAGAAGAAGTAGCCTGAGACGGCCAAGTTGACAAGCTCTGGACTAAGCTTAATTAAGATATAGAAACCAAATAGCGCGCAACTTGCAATCAGTGGAAAGATCGCGGCATCTCTATCTGTCATTGTCTCTGCTTGCTCGCCAGTCTCTAAACATTTTGCGTGAGTCTCAACTTGATGCTTAATTGATTTGAATGAACCAACGAAGATAGGTACCAATGCCATGATCATCAGACTCAAATAGGCGCAGGCCATCCCTTCAGGTGTAGGTGTGAACTTGGTCGCATTGGAGGCTAACGTTGGAGGTTCACTAGCGCTGTCCAGTGTGGGCAATGGGGTGACTGTCATTGCTATTGGGTCGTCCATGATGAAAATCTTGTTTAACTTGCTGATTTTAAATACTATCAAGGAAATGAAGTTCAATAATCAATACAGAGTTCTAATGCTGTTGATTTCTTTCTAGGTATGATCTCAATATTGACCTCACATTGTGCATGTGCGATAGTGTTCGAGTTGAGTATCAAGCGCAGGTTGACGAGTCGTGGGATGCAGTCGTATGTTGCGTTCCACGAAGGAGACTCTACCGCTTCTGAATTCGTTATGTGATGACGATGCAGATACAGAGCAGCGAGGGGTCGGCATCGGTTGAATGGAGTAAGGAGTCAATGTGGAGTATCCATTTAGAAACAGCCGGTAGATAGACGACGTCACAACCCTCTGGGTATCTACAAACTATGGTAGGGCAACGTTTCACAAATTTATTACGACTGGGCCCCCACTCAAGTTGAACACTGTGGTGTAAAAGATTATGGATATTTCATCTGACTGGCCACCATGTAGCAATCTGCTTGCAATTAGCGCCGACTAAATAATGCTTGTTGCGATCGGTCCTCGAATCAGTTAATGTAGAGACTTCAATAAGTCGACATCTAACTCAACCCAAATTTAGATATCATTCTACTACTCCAATCAGAAACACTGCCTATCGCGCTAACGTCGCTTTGTCATCAAAACGCCGAGGACACCGTTACAAAGATAACTAGAATATACGTCATCAAACCCGGATAGCAACATTGCTGACCTATCCTATGATGGACTCGATTGATGATCAGGTTATCCGAAATCGAAAATCTGTCATCCATAACCTTAGAAATCACATTACAAGCTCAACTTCAGCTCTCTACCGGTATACAAGATCTAAATTGAGCCGGCTGAGCAACCAAGCTAATCGGTCAACAGGCGATCCAGCCTCCTCTGATAGGGGTAACCAGGATGGCTCACAACAATCGAACACTGTCCCTCTTTATAAAGTTATCATGGTTGGTAGCGGTGGAGTTGGAAAGTCTGCATTAACTTTGCAATTTATGTACGACGAATTTGTAGAGGATTACGAGCCAACAAAGGCAGATTCTTACAGAAAGAAGATCATGTTAGATGGCCAGGAGGTCCAAATTGACATCTTGGATACTGCTGGTCAGGAGGATTATGCAGCAATTAGAGATAACTATTTTAGATCGGGAGAGGGATTTTTATGCGTATTCTCAATAATCGATCAAGAGAGCTTGGACTCAGCTCACGAACTCAGGGAGCAGATACTTCGCGTCAAGAATGATGAAAGTATTCCCTTCCTATTAGTTGGTAACAAAGCTGACTTGCATGAAAGGAGAACTGTCCCTGAAGAGGTTGCAAGGATACAGGCTCAAAAATGGAATGTTGAATACATTGAAACTTCAGCTAAGACTCGAAATAATGTTTCAAATATATTCATCAATCTTTTAAGGGATATAAGAGACCGTAGATCTCGAGAGTTCAATAACGAGATACGATTAGGAAAGGCGTCCAAAAAGAAAACAAGACGGAGATGCTTTGTATTCTAATGTGTCATATGATTCCTTATCATCTTCTCTAGTCCATGTAACACTGCCGACCAGGTAACGTTTACACCGTAATCTTAGGTGAGCGACTCATTTATTGCGAAACTCGTACCGACCAATTGAAGTGTGAAACTCAACCAATCAAAATCTAGTTTAACGATAAAATAGTATCAATAAACTAGTCTAAATGTAGCATGTTGAGCCAATAAATGGGGTTAGCATGTCATCAACTCGACTAGTCGTACTATCAATGCTAGCCAGTTCGAGCATCGTTAGCATAACATTAGATAGAACACGAATAATGAGGTTACTCGTGCATACAAATTCAAAGCAAAACCAGTGTTGACTTCATCAATGGAAGTGGGAATGGCTAAAAGCATCTTGATTCAATTAGTTTCTCCAGTTAGATTTCGAGTCTCGGCAATGGTTGCTCTTGTTGGATGGGCGAAAATGGCAACAATGGTAGGCTCGTAGTTTTGATACATAGAACCTGATTCAACAAAGCCAAGGAGGGCTGAGAACGAAGGAAGAGGAGGAAGGGGAGCAAGAATATACATTGGGAAGTGTTTGATTCGAATGATACGTAGTACCGTGGTGATTGGATTGTTACTGCTGCAACCAAGCTGGCCATCGCTGATTATAATGATGGATGAGCTTGCGAGTCTAGGAGCCTTAGAATCAGGGCAAGAACCGTTTCCCTCCTGGCTGTATGGATCAAGATGCTGGATGTCTATTAAGAGCATTGGCCCGTTGCTTAGTTTTTATTGATGAGCCTGTGGTCTCCAATATGAAACAGAGTTTGTTGGTAAAATCGAGCGAGCATTGAGCCTGCTGCAGTATCCTCCGGCTCCGCTCGTTTCTATCTCTTTCAGTTGCCGCGCTCTCAGAACCATCTCGTTCGAGCGCAATTGAGGCTGAGCGCGACGATAAGCAATAGTTTGCATTGAAAGGGATAGAGGGAAGGATGGTTGAGTTTGTTGGCCCATGAATAGTTGAGCCGTTTGAACCTATGGACTTGGGACCGAGGCGATGGGCTTGCCTTCATGTCGCGCCATTGCCCTTGATAACCGAGGCACCAGAGCGCTCATCGCTGGTTCATTTGTGAATCCTGTTAGATCATGAGAGGTGATCAATTTGGCGGCCAAAGGCTGAGAATCAGTCTCATTGGCCCTATTAGGTCACCTAAACAAGAGCAATGGGCTGCGTCGAAATGCCAGCGTATTATGGCCAATTTGTATGCCAAGCTTCGGCTTGATTGATGTTCGAAGCGCGAATTGAGGTGGCCCCATTTCGCGCACAGCTACCGTTTCGTCATAATCAGCCAACTAGATGGTACTTCCAATCACTGGTCACTCTTGTCTTGGCCAAGGCAGATCAGACGAGGTCCCGACAAGTGTAGCAGTGTGCGCGTGCAAACGATACGCCCGGCAAGCTAATTGCGAGGCTTGCATTGGTTTAATCCGGCGTGCAAGTAAGTTTTGCTAGCTCAACTAGAGCAAGAATCGAGAGCCCATCGCACGTCCAATTGGGCGCACGGATGCGACTCGAGTGCCAGCCGAACTCTATCAAGCTCTTGACATTCTCAAGCCAAGTTGCCATCTTGAAACCGAAGCAAGTTGCTGGCCAAGATCTAGCTCGAAGTTGCTTACTCAAAGAAATGGGCGCGTTTGCGTTGCGGGTTAGTGAAGCGCCGGATTGGGTCAGTTGGCCTAGATGTTAGTGAGCGCGATGCAAACAATCGTGACAGGATTGGATGAAAGACGAGCGTTTTATCGCTGCATTTCAACTCTTCGCTCGCCAAGAGAAGACAAACTCAACGTGGTCCTTCTTCAAAGCAGGCTCGTTGCAAGAGCCAACTGGCTGCCTTGCGACATTTGGGCCGCCCTGCTTAGCATCTTTGTGGTCACTTTTGAACCCTAGGTTGTCGGGCAAGAGGAGGAGGAGGCAACGAGCAAACAAGAGACGTCGCAGAGTTTTAGTTTACTTAAACATTTGGATAGAAGATGAAACTCTCGCGAGTTTGAGAAAGAAAGCGGGAGAGAGTGGAGAGAAAAGTCGCAACTTGAGAGGAGAGCCAGGGATCTGGATGGGCCAATGCGAGGGGCCGCGCATTTGGCGCTAAACTTGCTCCTACTTGTTTGTATCGAGATCAACGGCTCTCGTAATGAATTCCGTCGTGTGTCTCTGGTTGTTTGTTTAGCGTCAGCCTTCAAATTGATCCAGCAAGTTTTGATGTCGGATTAGAGTCTCCCGGTGCCCCAAGCGAGACCAGCGTCACCTTGGACTAGCGAGACTGGCTGTCGACGATGACGACAACAACAACAACAGCAGCAGGCAGCAGCACCAAAGATAACAACAACGACAACTTGAACTGCCTCCCAAGCCGCCTCCCATTATTCACCCTCTCGTTCCGCCCATTTCGCCGCTCGAGCTGAGAGCTATGGGCTCACTCACGTTGCTCACCGGCCATGCCTCACCTGGCCCCATAAGAGCAACTAAAAATAGCCAACCCCGTTCGGTTTGGTTTCGATTTATTGGGCTCGATGTTGGGTATAGAAAAATACACTTACAAGCCGGCAAGGACAGGACAAGGCGCGCGCCCACCAAGAGCGCCCAACGCCCTATCTATCCGCTTGAGCTTGGTTGGCTCGCGACTCGCGAGTCGCGAGCCACGCAAAACAAGGCCACGCCGCGACCTTATCAGCCGGCCGAGCCGCTAATCTTGCGCCGATGGAAAACTAATTGCTTCGGGCCCAATTCCCTCATCCACAATCCGGTCTCGATTGTTTTGGAAGCCAATTTTGGTCCAGCTAGTTGGCCTTGAATGTGGAGGTTAATCTGAGTAGCTGGGGCCAGCAGAGGAGCCGGCGGAATGCGCGTCTAAAGTCCGGCGAGAAGATTGTGTAGATGATGGGATTGAGCAGCGAGTTTAGGTAGCCTAGCCAGAGGAGGACAGATAGGATAAGGTCACTTGGGGTGCAGGAGGGGCCGCAAATGGGCATTATGATTGCGTTTAGAAAGAAGGGCAGCCAACAGCAGACGAAAACGCCAGTTATGATGGCCAGCGTTTTAGCTGCCTTCTTTTCGCGCTTGATATCCATGTTTCTGCGCCTCTTTCCCAGGATGCTACTCTGCCTGCCGCCGAATGCGAGCGACCGGCTTGAGCCAACCTCGAGAGCTTGCGGCGACGAGAGAGATGAGGCCGCCTGGCCGGCTCCCTCGCTGGAGCAGGTATCTTGAGTTGGCGTCTGGCAGGCTGGCTGGCCGCCATGATGGGCGATTCGCACGGAGCCCATGCGGCGCTGCGAGGCGCCCGCATCTGAGATCCTGCAGCCATTCAGCCCATCGACCGCCAATTTGCCGTCCTCCTTTGCCCAAACTTCGTCATCCTCCTCTTCATCGCCCTCCTCCTCCTCCTCCTCTTCTTCCCCCTCCCCCTCTCCTTCCTCCTCCTCCTCCTCCTCCTCTCTGTTGTCGTCCTCGCCCGAGCGCGAGGTTGGCGCCGAGGACGAGGAATTAAAAGTGCGGCTAGTTTGGACGAAACTAACTAGCTGGCCGAGGGCGCGAAACTTGCGCTTTATATCCAGGCTCCTAACTACCTGGCGCTGGTCTGCTTTACAGGCCACGTTGAGGTCCATTTCGCACTCTGACGCGCTCGTCCGCGGGCCAGCTAGACTGTCGCGTACGCTTGTGCAGCCGCCAAGCTGGCTTCTAGCTGCTACATTGTTCGAGAAGACGACGATCCTTTGTAGCTGGGAAGACAATTTGTCGTCGCCTTGAGCGGCTAGCAAGAATCCATTGAGTCGGTTTTGTTGTTTTCGCTTGCAATGAAACTGGCCAACATGATCACTGGCCGCCAGCAACTTTGCGGGCTCGAGCAAAAGCCAGCCCCGCTCCTCTAAGCCAGCCAGTTCAGGTGGACAGCACTGGGTCCGATCGGGCGCCGCGCTTGGCACTGTGCGCTCGCCGCCATCGTCCTCGCCTCGTCTGGCCAGCTCCATGGGCGGCGGGTAGGAGGCGGATAAGGAGGCGTCCGAGGCCTCCTCCTCCACCGCTAGCTCTTGGTCCACTCTCGCGTCCTCTTCGCGCCCCTCACCTGGCGCCGGCCGGGCGGCAGCATTAGCGGCGCGCTTATCGAAATCCGTCGACTCAATCATGTATTCCAGCGACAATGACGCCGAGCTGGAGCGCGACGAGGAAGCCGCCGAGGCTGAGCCCATGGCCAAGCCAGAGCCTGATGAGGAGAGGGCAGAGCTTGCCCAAGCGCACAGAGTTGCGGGCGAGCCGCCGCTCGAGATGGATGGCTGCGAGCTGGCGCTAGATAAGTGATAATACCGTTTCATTCCGTCAAAGCCGCCCTCCCCGCCGTCAACATCAACACCAATCGACCCCTCCTGGCCAGGACCAGCGCGTCTAAGCTTTCGATTTTCAACTATATCGGAGCATCCGGCCAATGGCCGCTGTCTGCGCTGCAAAACAAGCGCCGATGCTCTGCTTTTATCTGTCCTCTTATCTGCAGGCTCCTGTTCTGTCTGGCGGCTGCTTGCTAAATATGCGCCCGCTGGCTCGCCAATCCCATGATTGATTTGGCTCCCACTAGAGGCTCGCTGTTCGGCCTGGATTTGGGTGCCCGAAGAGCGTGGAAGTGCCACCCTTGGCTCGAGGTTTGCGGGGCCGAAGGGGCGCAAACAGTGGACACAGAGCTGGTTTGCGTTGGTTTTGGAGCAAGTGTTGCAGCAGCAGCAACAGCAGCAGCAATAGGAGGTTGGCGAGGGTGACGCGCTTGCAGGCGTTGGCCTCCGACCGCAACGGTGCGCTTGCTTGCGGTTGTGGGCGCATCCGCTGGCCAGCTCTTGGTCCGAGCTAGCAAGACGGGCGGCATACTCAAACTCGGAGCGCCAATCGCAACCATCTGCGTCCTCAACTGGAACTACCCGCCCTCTATGCCTCAGCCACGTCCCCGAGCCAAGATCAACCCCTTGCCTCCCCGCCTGGCCCACGTTAGCTCGCTTCCCGTTACATTTATTGTCAGCCGGCTCTCTATCGAAACCTTGCTCGCTGCCACTCGAGGGTTTTCTGTGAGCTGCAAAACCATCAGGCTCCCATCGCAATGGCGCACAACAAGCGCCCGCCAGCCCGGACGCAGAGCTCCCCCTTCCGGGTGGCTGAGTTTGGCCGGAAACCGCATGGCTACACGGGCAGGCCGAGCGGCGCCCCAAGAACAACCTGTTTCTTTGTGGCTCGCTAGCCTTGAGTTCGCCCACGCCAGGCTTGCAACCATCAGTCAGCCAATGGGGGCCGGCCGATGGTTGGCTGGCTCGTCCACGGGGCGCATCCAGTTGCGCGCTTGCAGCCGGCTCGCCCGCCCCGAACGTCACAGGCTGCTGTTGGGGTTGCTCCCCTCCCTTGGCTGCCAGGCTCGGCTTTGGGAAGAAAATTTGATTGGCCTCTAAATTGAACGCCAACGATGTGGCGCCCTCGCCGCCGCCGCCGCCTCTGCTCCCTTTGGGGACCCCTTGCAGCGCTCGCCCCTCGTCCCGCTCGCCGGCAACCCGCGTCTGGTTGGCCGAGTTCGCCTTGGCCTCCTGATTGGATCTCGCGCAATCACTGCTGTCGCAAGGGCGCAAACTTGGCCACCTAGCCGAGTTGGCCGCCGCTCCAGCTGCCTCACTCTCATCTCCCCCAAACCTGGGCCCTTTCTCATTGTTTTTCGCAGCGGTCTCGCTTGCGCCATTGTTAAGTTGAAATCTCTTGCTAGCGACCACCTCCAGCGCACTAGATGGGCCCGCCTGCGAGCTAGCGGCGCCCAGTTTTGCTCGACTCTGGGCAGGCGCTGGCGCCAACTCTTGGCCAGGTTTTCTGCGTATCCTTTTGCGGGCAACCTAGAGTTGGGGGGGGGGAAGAGAACAAAGTATATCAATTAGTGAGACCATTTCACTTTATCAAGCTTAACTGCAACTTTGTATCACAGGAACGGCGCCAAGATTTCGTTAATTGTTGTGGCTCAAAGTGTGTCCAAGGGAGAGCGCGGATTGCAAGCTTGGATAAGGGCGCAAAGAGGCGCGCAAGTGGTTGGCGCCCAGGCCTCCACCTGGCGGGTCAAAGGACGGTTTGCCCAATTGTGCTCCAATTGTTGACGCAAGAGCTTGCGCTTGCAGACTTGGGCGCCGAGATAACAATCGTTCGCCATTTCCATGCCCATGATTCCCGTTCATGGTTGCGCTGGTCCCAGTGGAGCCCCGTTTGCGCGGCCCACCGCCTAGCGCCCTTGCGTGGCGCCGCCACGCCCACCGCTAGCGGCGCCCACCTCGCGCGCACCATGCTGGCCCGCCAACCAGGTGGGGGCGCCCTCCTCAGTTGGCGCCACTTTTGCCCTTGTCCTTGGCGCGGCCACGGCGAACGCGTCGGCCGTACGGTGACAAATGGGCCCGCTCACTCGAACTTGGCAGCGGCCAGGCTTGGGGCGGGCGCCATGGATTAAGGGGGCCAATTGGGCCCTCCAGAGCCAGCGCTGCTCGGCTCTGGAGGGAGCGCCGGCAGATACTTATGATATTTTGTCTGTCGTCGCTGCATTAGTTGAGATCATCAGCGGCTCCATAAATGGCGGCCAATGGCTCGCGCTGGACTGGTTAGCCTGCGGACAAGCAAGCAAATGAAGCGGAATCAAGTATCTGCAGGCGTCCGTTGGCCAGCTGGCTGGTCGGCTGGCCGGCCGGCTGTTCGGGTGGCCTTCGCGCTCTGCGCACTCAGTGTTTGTTATTCAAATTGATCCACATTGCGCCCAGCCCACAGGGGACCGGCCGAGTCTGGTGCCGCCCCCGTTGCTCCAGCTGACGGCTGTGGCGGCGCCGCCAGCAGCAGCAGCTTGGGAGCAGTCGGATCTGCAGCTAATCTAATTGGGACCCAAAATATATGCCCGACTTTTGGCCTGCCTTTTCAATCAGGACGGCAGCCTATTTTGGATGCCTGAGGCTCGGCTTGCGGGAGAGATTTGGCGGAAGCGGGCGAGCAGCAATCAAGGCGCCGGCCGAAATTATGACATTGGGCCGAGCCTCTCCATTGCTCGGGGCCGGCGGCTCGCCGCGGCGCACAAACGGGCCGTCCTGGCCCCTCCGCTAGGCTGGCCATCGCGCTCGTGCCTCTTGTTCCGGTTCGCACAATGGCGACTCTTAATTTCCCCTCCGACGCCGGCAGTGGGGCCCATTATTTGAGTGGCGCCCATTGAGCCGGCGGCATCCGATTGCGCAGCCAGTAACAAGCTGCACTGTTTGGTGGCGAACAAGATCTTAAACTACACTGGCGGCGGCAACAACAACAACAAGAACAACAATATCGTTGCAAAACACAATGCGCGCCCCCGACGCAACGGAAGTGGGGCCAAGCGAACGAAATTGTGTGAAGCACATTCATCGCTGTCCGAGGGGCGCAAATTGCGCCACCAACCAGACCATCCGGCCGATCCAGCGGCGCCACTTGAATCAATGGACTCGCTCGCCTCTGTCCGGTTAGAAATTGGCGGCGGGCGCATTGGGCCGAGCTGGGGGCCGTCAAACTTTAAAACTTGGCGCCCAAGTTTGCAAGCCGGGCTAACAAGCTCCAACCGAGCCCATCCTAGTCCCTTCAACTACATCTGGCCAAATCCAACGCAGCCACTCGCGGATTTGATTCGTGCGAGGAATACGAGAGCTCAGAGGCGGGGGGGGGGTTCAAAGGGAGGCGAGCTCGCTTCCGCGTCCGCAACCCATTAGGTTTCGCAATCTAAGGTCAAAGTCGATGCTCAGCCAGATTCGCCTCCTTGGCGCGAGTTTCAAGTTTTGGCCCCAAAACTGGTGAGGCAGCCAGAGGGAAGCTCTGTGTGTATACCGTTTGCAGCCGCTGAATTATAATTGCAGCACATAATCGTCATGTCCTCTCCTCCCGATTCCCTTTTGCTCACTCTGAACTGAGACTGAAAACTCCAACCAACAACTCGAGCCTCTATGGGCTAAAAACGCGAGCGCCCAGGTTAGAGTGCTTGCAGCCGAGTTCTGCAATGGGGTTGCGTGTTTATGATTAGAAAGTGGCTGGCGCTTCAGCTGCAGCCGACGGGTGGCCGCTGATTGTCGGTCTCAGGCGGCTTGTTGTTGGCCTCACCTTGGGCTCAGCCTCAACTTGAGCCGGGCCCTCAAAATCGTCGGTTGGCTTGCGCCGCTAGGTGGCTCGTTTGTTCATGGTGGCCGCTGATTGACCCAACAGAGCTCGAGGTTGGAGTCGAGCCGGCAGAGAAGATGCCACCTTTCTCGGTCGAGTCCCTCCGCTCTTGCTGGCTGCTCGAGCGAGCAAACAGCGCAAGTGTTCGGCCAACCAAACTCGTCCGGCCTCCCCACTTGGTGGCGCCAGCAGAGCGAGCAACTCGTACCTGGCCGCCGACGAAATTGAATAATGTCGTTCGTCGGAATCAACTCTTAACGGATTTGCAACACGAACCTGCGAGCCACTCGAGCAGACTGAGCCCAATTGAAGGCCAACCATACGCCTGTGTATTCTGGGCAAATGTGAGCCAATCCAATCGGAAGGGAGCGCAGGTAGATTAGATGGGCTGGTTTGAGGTGCGGATAAACTAAATGAACCAGGGATTTGAATGGCTAGAAACTGTTTGTCGCAACCAACTCTCACCGGCGACATACTGACCGAAGGCGGGCGGCCAGATCTGGCACTTCATGTATTCAACTGGCCCAGCTGAGCTCACTAATTTGGAAAAGAAATGAAGCCATCGGGAGGAGCTACGAGGAGGGGCGGATTTCCCTAGAAGAGGAGCGAGCGGTGCCAAAATCCGCTGGGGCGGAATTCCTGTTCGAGAGCCAGCCAGCCAGCCAGCCGACAATATCGCAACTCGCGAGCTTGGCGCCAAGTTTACAATGGGCGCCCATTTTAGGGTGCAGGCATCCGGGTTGCGAGTCGAGGCCAACTGGCGCGGGAACAAGCAGTCGGCGGGCGCAAGACGACAAATGAATTCCTGAGCCACCGCAAGCTCGCCAATGGCGCCTGGCTGGCTGGCCATTGTCGTCGGTGGAGCCAGCGGGGCCAGTATTGATATTAAATAAGTGAGCTGGGGCCAGTTACGACAACATAATCTAATCGGCAACTCACGCACACCAACGGCAACTGGACTGGCCCGCAAACAGTCGGCTGCCCCCAACGCCGCCCGATGCCCATTGCGCACTGCTGAACTCCACCGGGGCAACGCTTGCTGGACCGGACCAGAGATCGGCCAATTGGCTCGGATTGGCGAGGCCCTGATTGCAATCAATAAATAAGACCCACTAACTGGAGCTGGGGCGCCATTCTTGGCTTTCGTCAGCGGCCAGCCAGCCAGAGGACAAACAAAGCCCCACTTGATCTGGCAAAGAGACAGTTTGGAGGCGCCAACTTACCTGGAAGATGCGCCAGTAGAGCGCGAGCAGGAGCACTAGCGGCGCGTAGAAGGTTGATATGGTGGCGAAAATCTGATAGCCAACATCCTGGCTAACCATGCACTTGTGCTCAATCAGCACGCGCTTTGCAAAATCCGGATCCTTCCAGCCAAATATTGGCGCCAGCGAGACGATTGCGCCCACAGTCCAAGCGCATAGGATCATGATGTTGACTCGACGCCGCGTCCGCCGGTAGATGTAATCCACATTGGTCACGGCCCAGTACCTGTCCAGCGCGATCGCCAGCAGGTTCAAGATTGATGCTTTCGTGTTCGTGAGCGTGTTCGTGTGTGTGCGTTTGAGCGCGTTCGTATGTGCGTGATTTTGACCGAGTTTGGGGGCAAGTTGGTAAGTTAGTAAGAGGAGGCATGAGAGGCTCGAGCGGGCCGAGCAGCCCTCAATCCCGCTTACCTGTGCAACATAACACATCCGCGCTCGTCCAAAACTCGCAAACTCCCTTGCCCAGATACCAGCCCTGGTAGAGGTCGTTGTAGGCACCAAGCGGCATAACGAGACATGCAACCATCAGGTCCGCAACCGCCAATGAAAGCACCAGCTGGTTCGCGGTTGTTTGGAGGTTTTTGTCAACCAGGATGGCAATGATGACGAAAAAGTTTCCAACTATTGTGCCAACAACAATGGTTGACAATATGACTGATATCACGAGAAAACTGGCCGACATTTCGTTCATGCTTGAAACGTCTTATTATCTCACCCTATCTTTAATGGCGAGAAAACATTCAAAATTGCACTCGCACCCCCTAAACTTGATCTTGCCCCTGAAACAGGCGTCGCGCTCTCGCTCGACCCTCTTGCTCTTGAAAAGCGTTTCAAATTCAGTAAGTGGCGCTTGAAGTTCCATAGAAGCGTTTGCTAGTTTGCTTTGGTTTGCTTCAACTCTGTACAAGCCGAGCGTTGGACAAGCCACTTGAATTGCTCCCAATTAGATTCATGCTCCAACCATCTAAATCCACCATACCGCTCGCCATGATCGCCGCTTGCCGAGACGCGATCATTTATACTTAAGGCCAGTTGTTGAATGGTCACGGAAGGAGAGTTGCAGCAACTCGGCAGCAACTTGTGCAAGCCCGAGGACTCACAACTTGAGGCCGACTGATCCGTTGGTTAGACCAAATCGGCTACCTCTAGAGGAACCAGACCAACTTCCTCCTCACAAGGGCTCATGCGCGAGCGGAAAAGCACTTTGATGAGGCCGGAGACGCCAGCTCGTGGCCTCGAAGAAAACTGGCGCAAGCCAACGCGGGCGGCTAGATTTAATCAGCCCTAGAGAGGTTTGGGGCCAGTTGTTGTTCGCCAAGCATGCGAATGGCTTGGCATGAAGGAGGAGGTTCACGCATTGATTATAGACCATTTTCGTGTCAACAAAAATATGTACATATTTAATATCTTATATTCATGCGCGTACACTGCACACCAATAATAATAATAATAATAAAAATAATTGTAATAATGATACATTTGCATAGTTAAGATCCAGAAAACTTGCTGTCGCCACTACCGCTGCTAGCCACAGCTCAGGGCGCCAAGCGAGCTGGCTTGGCCGCAAGCTCTCGCTAGATTATTACTTGGTGTAGCGCATGAGAAGGCCGGCGGCCATTAGGAACACAACCAACCAGCCGATGGTTACGATGAAACCGATATACACACCTGTTTCGCCTATTCCCCATCCGCGTGATAAAATATTGCGCAGAGTTTCCGTGGGCAAAGTTTGCGGTTGAGCGTAACTAAACCAGCGGAGCCAGCGCGGCATTGCCTCCAAGGGCCAGATGATTCCGGCCAGGATGAGATTTGTGTAGAAGGTTCCGACTAGCATCATAACGGCTGTGTTCTCTTCGTCGCAAACTGCCGACACGAGCAAACCAAAGCCCATGCCCGTGCAACCCTGGAGCAAAATAAGCAGCACAACCCAAAAGAAGGGACCATTTGAGGGAATTTCAAAGACGAAGAAGGTGAAGGCGAGAACAAGCGAGATTTGGATGATCATAACTAGCACTTGAACTGAGGCATGAGCCAACAATATCTGGCTAGTTGTAACACCCGAAACCAAGCTCCTCTCCAACAAACCATCGCGCTTCTCCAATATGAAGGCGAGCGCAGTTAAGCCGGTAGCCATGACATAGGTTATACTAATAACAACTCCTGGCGCCATAAACTCGAGGTAGCCGTTTCGCTTGAGCGTTCCGTAAACTGGTTGTTCAACGCGAATCGGTAACTCAGCGGCCTCTGGGTCGTAGCCAAACATGTTGAGCGTATCCTTTGCAAACTTAACAAAAGCTTCCCTAAATGTGTTCTCCATTGCCAAGGCCAGATGAAGGTTGGTCAAGTCTGGGTATATGTTTATGGTTCCATTGGCGAGCGTTTCATTTGTTATGTCGGCCGGGTGAGTGAGTCTCTCCTGGAGAAACTGGGTATACCTGTCCGGTATATGGATTGCGCCCCATGTTTCGCCGCGCCGCACTGATTCAATTGCTTCGCTTAAATTGTTGAACGGAACTTGTCTTATGGCATTCTTGTCAATTGCGTCTAGGAAAAATTTGCTGGCTTGAGGAATAACTTCGTCATTGACAACAGCTAATGGAACATCAAACGGATCACCTCCAATACATAAACAAAATAATATCACTTGCACTGCTGGCAATATAAATTCAAATATTAACACAGGTGGGTTTCGTTTTAAGCGGATGTAGTTCTTCCAAATAACCGCGAGCAACGATTTGAACCAGGTTGAAATGGAAACCTTCTTTGGCGCGTACTTGGTACCTGGGACCATGGAGCGTAGGTTGTTTTTGTTGATAACAAAATCGGGCGCCGGCGCCTCGCCTTGGCTGTTTGCATCAGCGGTCTCGCTGGCGGTCAGCGCAACAGCTTGCTTATCGTGCTCCTGCCCGCTGGACTCGCTGCCAACGGGCGACGCTCTCTGCGCCTCTGTCACCTTGTTTGCTGGCGCAATGGCAACTGAGCTCACATTTGACTTATGTCTCCCATCCGATTCGGCCTCGTTCATCTGTTCAGAATCGGCGAGAACGAAAATGGAGGGGAACTGGCGTTTCCTCTTTGCCATAACCCTGTTTGTGTTCGATTGCAAAATTGGTAGCCCGTTTGCGTCTAGCAAAGCGGGCTTCTTGTCCGTGGCCAAGCCGAGAAACTTGGGCCGCAAATCGGGCGTTCCATTTGCGCTTGACAGATCGAGCCCAAGTCCGGCCAGTTTTGCAGCCTTTCGCGAGCTATCGCTGATGCAAAGTTTCAGAAAGACGTCCTCTAGATTGTCCATGCCGTGCTGGGCCATCAAGTTATCTGGACTATCCTCGGCCAGCAACTTGCCATGACGCATCAGACCAACCACGTTCGCCTGTCGCGCCTCCTCGATGTAATGAGTTGTTATCACGACGGTTATTTTCTCGCTCTGAGCCAAGGTGACCAGGTGCTTCCAGATGCTCTGGCGTAGGAGCGGGTCCACGCCCACGGTGGGCTCGTCCAATATGAGCAAGGGCGGCGAATGGACCAGAGCTGCGGCCAAGGAAACGCGCCGCTTCTGGCCTCCACTGACAAGTGCAAAACGTGGGCAGAAGGTTAGAGGTGTGTTTAGTTTGGAGGCTCGGCCGGCTTGTTTGTAAGGGCATTCCGGGGAGGGAGAGGGCGCACGAAAGGTTGCTCTCAATGCTGCGCTCAACAGTTGAACCCGAGGGTTATTGTTGGCTGGCTAGGAGTTACTCGCGGAGGAAGTGCGAGGCCAACTGAATCCAAGAGCAAACAATGGCGGACGGAACCATTCGGAGGGGTTTTAGGCAAATGGCGGCCGCAATCATGGCGCCGCACTCTCGCGAGTCCCCGTCAAGCTCGACTAGTTCCAAGCGAGCGAGCGAGCTGGCGCCCCTCAGGTCGGCTCGGCGCTCTTGAAACCGCTCGACTTCCTCCATCTAAGTGGCTCTGATTTTAGATTGGCCGCCTTCGCACTCTCAAACCGGTGAGCTTTGGCTTGAGAGCTAAATCGAGCGAGAGACTTTGCGGAATTCTATTTCGTTTTGGCTTACGACGAATGGAAACCGAGCGCAGCTCCCATTGCTTTGTCAACAGCAAGAAACAACAGTAGCAGCAGCAGCAACAACAACAACAACAAAATCAGACGAGTTTATACAATAAAACTCACCTTAAACTTGCAATGAGCCTGTTCTTTCCAGGCAAATCTAGGAAATTGAGTAGAAAGTCAATTCTGGCATCGATTAGGTCTTGTTTCATCTTGTTTATCTTTCCGAAATAAGTTAGTGTCTCGTTTATAGTGAAATCCTCGTACACAGAGATTTCCTGGTTCATAATGGTGGCGGCGGCGGCGGCAGCAGATGGAGGTTAGTTTTGCCTCTCAAATTCTAGGACAAATGCAGTTCCAGAAACTTCTGCACCCAACCTGCAACTCGAGTGCTACTCACCTGCGGCATGTAACCAATGGCTGGTCCAGGAATTTGGCTACCCGAGTCGTTGGGTTCGTAGCCAAAGACGCGCACAAAGCCCTCCTTGGGCTTGATGCGGCCAACCACGCACCTGAGCATGGTGGTCTTGCCGCACCCGCTCGGCCCGAGCAGCCCGTAGATGGAGCCCTCTGGAACGGTGACGTTTATATTGTACAGGATGGTCTTCTGGTTCTTGCCGCGGCCAACGTCGTAGCGCATATCGCGACACTCGACTGCCGCGCACATGCCCGACGAGGAGACGATGGAGGAGGAGGAGTTCGTGGTAGAGTAGGACGAGGCCGAGGGTGTGAGTGAGCTGAGCGTTGGGTTGTCTATCAGGGACAGTGAGGATGAGGTTGAGGTGCAAAAGTTTGAGCTGTTGCGCGCTTTGCTCGTGCTGATGATGCCGCTATTGTTGACGCTTGCTCGAGCTTGTTTGGCCTGGATGGGCCCGTTCGCTTGTCCGCCAGCGGCGGCAGCCAGAGGCGAGCACACCTGTTGGCTGCTGCTGCTGCATCTTGGGCCCACCTGTTTGGCTGGCCGCCGGCCGGCTTGCTCAACCCCTTGGCCGCTCAAGTCTAGCACGACGCTCTGGTTTTGGGCCGCAGAGGGGAGCGGCTTGAAGGAGGTTAGCTTGATGCCGCTCGTCCGGTCATCGTCTGCCGATAGTGAGCCCGCAAGCGGCGATTCGTCTGACACAAAGGCTGGATTGTACGACATGATGCTGAGCGCGTGAGCGTCCTCTCTCTCTCTCTCTCTCTTTCTCGTTGTCTCACTTCTCTGCTGTGGGTAAGCGTTTCTCGCACTGTTGCTAGTCCGCTCTATGGAGTGGACATTTCTGCTCCACTTCAACAATCCGGCCCACAAGACTCGCCTCCCGCCGCCTTCCAAGAGCAAACCTCCCGAACGAGCTCTCCGTCTGATTGGACCAAAAAGCCAGGCCGAGTTCAAGGTGCCCTTATGTGTCTGAGGCAAACTGGCGCTATTAAACTTTCAACTTTGTCTCTCCTATCGCTGCCACCGCCGCTGCTGTTGCTGTTGCTGGGAGCAGAATCGACGCTAGCTCGCTCCTCTCGCAAGACGAGATAAGAGCTCCTGCACCTGGCCTTTCTCTTCGTGGCCTGGAAATTTGCGCGCCAACAATTAGCGGAGATTTCAACGTGGAGCCAAGTTGCTACGTGCGTTTGCTTGCATTTGGCTGACTCAAGCTGAGGGCGGCGAGTGTTTTTTGAACGCGCTGGATTCGCCGTGAGAGCTGGCTGGCTGGCTGGATGAATGGATAGGCGGCGGCGGCGGCGCTGAGGCTCCCGGTGTGCCGGTAGTTGGAAGCGTTGGCAAGTGTGCGTACTCTTGCGTTTGCGCCAATCTCGCTCTTATCGCGCCCTTGCAACCCGATTGCGCTCACGTTTGCTCGGAAGCTCTCAGGTTGGCAGAAAGCTAACTAACTCGTTCCCTCTCTCTTTGTCTTAGCGCTCTTCAATCGGCTGCCTGGCTCCGGTTGGCGCGCAAACTTGCTCGCCCGCTGCTAACTCAATCGAACTCAGCTCACTCTCGCTGCTCGCTGCTTGCGGCTTCCGTTTCGGATGTGCCCGCTTGAGGTGTGCATGAGTCATGAGCGGCGCTTGAAGTGAGCGCGAGTGGTTTCGAGTGGGAATAAAACGCGCAAATTACGTTGCCAAGCTCGTGCTGCTCGCTCGCTCGCACTCTCTCTGTTCGTGGGCTGACAGGATCGAGGCTCGTTGCGCGCAGCCGGCGGCCTGTTGGTCTGTTGGCCAAACAGTGCGCGCGCCAACCAGATTGGAGGGGGACTGGCCCATGGGCTGGCTGGGGGAGGAGCGCCGGCAGGAGGAGGAGGATGGAGATTGAGATACACTCTCCTTCTTGGCCGGCTAAAGGTTAACTCGTTGGCGTTGCAAACTAATGGCCACTCGACAGGCCCACCGAGCGGCCGGCTGAGCAAACAGATCGAGCCAGAGAGAGAGAGTTTCAACAGTTTGTTCCGCGAGCCTTTGCTTGCTGGCAGGCGGAAATCTGGGCTGGCTTGTGCGCAGAGCAGAGCAGAGGCCGGGCTGAACTGAACGGGGGAGAGTAGAGCAAAGGCGCCGCGGCCATATCTTTTCCTTCCTTGCAGCCTAAAAGCGGCCAGCTCTGAGGGGCTCACACTCACTTCCCAGTTGCCGGCTCCCAGTTCTCGGCTGCCTAACAGCGAACAGGAACGAGAGCGAGAGCGAAAGTGGTTCACGTCTGGTGGCCAATTCGGTTCATGTTGGGCAAGCAAGCCGGCTTTGCCAGAACAGGTGAGCGCACTCGCTCTCTTTCGTCTCCGCCAGCAACTCGAGGGCCGGCGAGCAAGCGAGCGAGCGAGCACCTCCACTGGTTAGAGAACACGGCGGCCATTTAGTCTTGCTTGCCATCTGTGTGATCTTATTTCAAGGCAGCAACATGTTTTCTCGCTCGCCAGCTCTCGCACTCCCCTCCTCCTCCTGTCGCTCCAACTAGTCGGCGTTGTTGCTCTTGTTTCTCCTTCTCTTTCTCTCAAAAAGCTCTTGCATCTTTCTCGCTCGGCCGCCTTGGCTTCCACTTTTGCGCCCGCTTTCGCTCTGCCGCCTGCATTCGCAACAAGTTGTCGTTTGGCAAGCGATATTGGCGCCCGAGCGCCCCACTTTGCAAGCCTTGGCTGGTTAATTATACTAATCAGTGCGCAGTTGCCGTCGCACCTGCAGCCGCCGCCGCCGCCGCCGCCGCCGCTGGCCCGGCCGGTGTCGTCAGCGACGGGCCGCTAACTTGTGCAAAGCGACACTTCGGGCCTGAGACGCGGGCTGCGGGCGCGCCGACAAAGTGGCCGCCCAACCAACAGGTGCCCGCGGCTCAAAGTCCGTTATACAATACGCGCGGCGCCGCGAGCTCGTTGGCGGTGTACAGGAGGAAGTGGCTTGGTGGCATAAGAGCGCGCAAATTGCAAAGCCCATTGTCTTTGCGAGAGCGCGCATTGTTGTTTGCTAATAATAGCCGAGTGTCTCCCTCATGGCAGCAACCATCGACGCTCGGCGGCCACCTGGAAGCGGCCGCCGTCGGCAGTTGGCGAGGGTTGCGCAACAGGGCGGCTGCGAGGAAGGAGAAGTGCGGATGTATCATTAGCAGTCGGGCGCCACATCCAAATCGGGCGCCCGATGGCCGCTCGCTCGACAGCGAGCCAGCAAGCCAGCCGACCAGCCAGCCAACCAACCAACCGGCCTGCCCGCCAGAGCGCCAGTCCTCTCGGACAAGAAAGCCGCTGACATTGGATAACAAAGTCCGACTAGTTTGCACAATCTGCGCGCCGGCCAGCAGCTCAGTTAGTCGCTTGGTCGGCCAACCTTCGGCTGAGACGCGCGCACTTGCAATTATTGCGAGAGCTCGCGAGCCAAGAATAGCGCAAAACGGCGGCTCGCGCGCTCAGTATGCAATTCAAGTTCACCAACTCGGCGCCTCCAATTGTAAGTGAGTCTCTCAGCTCTAATCCCATGGCCAATTCCAATCCCAACTTCAATCCCAAGCACAAGCACAAGCATAAACACAAGGGCAGAAATAGAGAAATAGAGAGCCAAAGGGGCGGCCAAATTATCAGCTCGCAACTAAGACGGGCGCCAAGCCCACCAAAGCTGGCTCATCGATCATAAGCCGGCCAAATTCGCCTTCAATCGTGCCGCCGCAGATCCACCCTCTTGGCGGCTACACCTGGCTTGTGTCATTGTGTGTCTGATATAATGGCCCCCCAGCCCCAAGGCTCGTTAGCGCGCGCGAGCCGCTCAAGGCCGCTCGTCGCTCGTCGCTCGTCGCTCGGTTCCGGCCAAGCGGCAGCCCCTCCAGCGTCCAGTGGCCAGATCTGGTTGCGGGCCGGATGTTGGGCGAGGAAGTTGCAACTTTGCAGGCCACTTGGAAACTTGTTGAGCGCGTTCGGCTAGACTTGCTGCCGAGCGATCACAATGGCTCGCTCGAGGCCGTTTTCGTTCGAAGCGGCTGGCTCAATCCAAATCGAGCCGGCTTCCCAATTGGGTCGATGGGCGCGCGTACCAGCGCGACTGGCGGCGTCGCGGACGAAGATTGCACTTTGGCCGGGCAAGTGCGAGTGGTGGTGGTGGCGGTGGTGGTGGGAGGGGGGAGAAAGAGGAAGCTGGCCGGCGAGTCCTTTATGGTTTTGATGGATTCGAGCTCGTCAGCTGGCGAGCCATGTCCGTTTAACACGCACGCCGCAGCCATTGAATCCGCGCACAGTCATTCACCAACACTCTTGGCGAGCCCATTCCAGGGCAGTCCAATTGGCAACTAATGGGATGCTAACAAATGGTTCTAATGGCAAACATCCACCATGTCCAACCCATTCCCCCCCCCCTCTGACCGGCGCTTGGAAGTTCTGACCCTCGCAAGTTCTGGTCCCGCGACCTCTTGCGTCACGCTGACTTGTGAGGAAATCGATCGCGGATTGCGGGCCGTTTGGGCGGCGGCGCCGGTCAAGCGGTTGCGCAAGAGGCGCTAAGGCCGCCCATCATTCCGATTGTTAGTCTCCAATCAGTGCGACGGCCAGACCAAAATAACCGGCCATCAGGGGATCCGCTCCCATTTGAATGAGACATTAGGTGGCACACACAGACACAACCCCTTGGCGGCCGAGTTCGAGAACGAGCCTCCAGCGCCAAGCGGCGGCCATTAAGCGAATTCCCTCCCTCCGGCCGCTCGCCAGACTCTTCCTGGTCGATTTGCCCCTCGGCCGAGGCTTCCCACTGGAACCAACAACACTGCCGGCGATTCCCGTTTGCCCTCTCGCGCTCTGCCCCTCGTCGAGCGGCTGCCCGCTGACTGGCGGCTCGAGTGGGAGCAGAAACTTGTAATTGGCCAGGAGGCGCTAGTTTGGGGACTCGAGCGCATCCCAGTCGCAGTTGCAGGTGTGCGCTCTTGAGAGGGCAAGAGATGAGATGAGATGAAATGAGAGGAGAGGAAACGGAACGGAATGGAACGAAATGAGCCAAGCGCTGGCCGGCAGCGCCAACATTAAAGGTCGACTTGGTTCAACTTTCGCCACTCATGCCAAGCGGCGAGAGTGGGACTCAATTTGCGTGGCCCCTAAAAGTCAGCAACTTTCCCATCGCTAAACCAATAGAGCTCTCCTCTCCTCTTCCCTCCTCGCCGGCCCTCGTTGACCGCACTCTCGCCGGCTCTCCTGAGCTCTAATGTCAAGATTTATATCTCAAGCTTGCGCGCACTTACCCGACGACAGTCCAGCACTAGTTAGAGCGGCCCGGCGGCTCATTTGTTGCGCCTGCTGCTGCTGACTCCGCCGCCGCCGCCTCCTTGTCTGGCCTGCGAGCGGCTCCATTGCGGTCGATCCTTCTCCTTGGCTCGAGCTAGCTGCCTTGGCTCTGGCCAGCGTCCGGCTGTAACGATCGGGCGCTGACTCGTCCGAACGCCGCTCGTCGCCACTCTCGCCGCTGGAGCTCCCAGGGGCAAACTGACCATCGATTGGCGACTGCATTTGGATTTGACGATTGGTTACACTTCAAGCCTTACGCCTGCGGGCTGACACGACCAATTGATCAACTGCTCGCGCGCTCGGTGCTCCACTGCCAAGGGATGGAGAGATAAGCTCGAGTTGACGTCCGAAGCCGACGTCTTGAGCGAAGCCTGCTGGCCACCTTGCAAGGCTTTGCCGAGACAGAGATGTCGCCAGTGGCAACCAAGACGAATGGTTGGTCCGGCGACGAGGCTCGAGCAGCTTGAGCCGGCGCCTCGTTCGTGATCACGCGCATCAATCGTGAACGGTGGAGCCGTTTGCCAAGCTAGACGGCTGGAGCAAAAATCTAATAATCCCCCCTCTTTCTCTCTCTCTCTAACTAAAATGGTTAAAGGTAACACGCGATCGGTGCCGGCCGAGCGAGTGCCAGTTAGATTCTGTCCCATTTTGACGCTTATGATGATATGATGATTCTGCGCCCGCAGTGAGAGAGAGATGCGGCCCCACCTGAGCGGCCGCCCCCTCTCGCGCAGTCCACCCAATATGCAAAGTCCCGCCACCTCGTCCTTCCATTGGGGCTTCCTGGCTAGCTAGCGGCCAGCCAGCCAGCGAGGGGGCTGCTAGTTGGGCCAATTTTCCACCCTTCAGCCAACCTCGTCGCGCCCAACCTTACGGCGCTATTATTAAATCTACTCGCTGGCCGGATCTCTGAATAAAGCTCTAGAAGTCGACTATGCATGTTAGAGCTCGAAAGCTAGTCGCTCGATGGCCAAAACAAGCTCGCGCATTTGGGCACCAAAATAATCTGCCCAAACTGGGCCCATTTGAGCGCCATTAGGGTGCTAGCGAGGCCATCGCGCCCATGGTTGCGTGTGCTAGTGCCAAGAGGCATCGACAGATATTCAGAGCGCCCGTTGGCTCAATTTGTTGTTGCGGCCAGCCTACGAGATGAGCGCCCATCCCCTAAGCCGGTCACTCCCAAGGTTCTGATTGCGCGAGCGAGTTCCCTTCGCCACTCGCGCCTACTGCGGCGGCTCCAATGGCCACCAGCTATCGCCCGATATCCAGCCTCGGTCTCCATAGTTTGCTTTGATTTTATGCGGCCAGTTGATGGAGCTATTTGTGGAAAGTGCCACCCACGCTCTCGTTTGAATCTCCAGCTCAGCAGTGTCTTCCCATCAACAACAATATCAAATGCTTAATCGGACGAAAAGTGGTGCCTCAAATAGGACGAGACTGGAAGTTCTGAATGGGACACGAAGTGAAGAAGCTTGAAGAAAGAGAGCGCAACAAAAAGGAGAGTCACAATTGCCGTTGGCCACACAACACCAAGGGTGTGAGAGGCTTTCGTGCAGATTTGAGAGTTTTGGTGGTACTTCATTCGCTCATTTCCATATCTATCTACTTAATCATGATCGAGGGCCTAGGCAAGGGCGTCAAGTATTCCTTGTTTGTGGCGAACGCCATTATATTTGTGAGTAATGTTGCTGGGCACACTTAAGTGAATTGAATTTTCATTGTCTCATTAGAATACTAATTCGAGCGGGATTCAACTAACCATCACAGGTTGGAGGCGTAATTGTCTTCTCCATCGGAGTTTGGACCCTAAACGACAGATCGTTCATGGAACGATTGCTCGGGACCAACCTCTATGTTGCATCGGCGGCCATTTTGATTGTAACGGGCAGCATCGTTGCCATAATATCATTTTTAGGCACGTTCGGAGCTTATAAGGAGATCAGATGTATGCTTCTCACTTATTTCGTTATTCTGGTCGTTCTGTTCATCGTAATGGTGACAGCCGGCATCCTAGGCTACGTGTTCAGATTAGAAGTCGACGGTCGGATGCAACAAGAGATGCACGCGACAATTAAGCTTTATGGCAACGACACCCAGGTTACCAAAGCTTGGGATGCCGTTCAAACGCACGTGAGTAGTTTATTCGTTGGCAAGCCAACAACAACTAGCACGTGAAGACTAACTTCCATGGTGGGTCGCTCTCATAGTTCGAATGCTGCGGCATAACGGTGCGGCCTTCAAGAGGTTACGAGTTGTGGAAGAAGGAGAACGTTCGTTTTAGATCCGAGTTTGGGCCAACTGTGCCAGAGAGCTGCTGCAGGAGTCACGACGACGATCCGCTTAAGAAGGCTTGCCTTGGCAGACAACCTCGCAGAGAGGATACATTCTATGAGGTGAGTTCCACGCCATCGGCTCAATTTCTGCGGCCATTGTGCGCTATAGTTACCAAATCAGTGACCAAAATTATCCTGTGATAGGGCTGCTTCGAGCGTATGAAGGAGTTTGTCAAGAGTCATGCTCTCTTGGTTGGGGGGATGGCCATTGGGGTGTCTTGTATGATCATCTTTGGGATGGTTTTGTCCTGCGCTCTATACATGATGATCAAATAGCAGTAATCTCCTCTCGGTCAGCGCTAATTCGGACACCAAGTAGATCATGAACTGACCAGGGTCACAATCACTACCATCAGCCAATATTAGTCATGTCCTTCGACACTGGTAAACAATTCGCTAGTTGATTCAACGAGCAGCGGCAAGATGTTATTTACACGGTTGAAAAATGCTGCTAGATGTTAGCTTCACGGGTATTTTCTTTGGACCATCTATAAATAATAAAGTTTAATCAAGAAAAGTCTAATATAATGGACCTGTATAGTTAAGGCGACGATTCTAGCTCTAGATTGTAACGAAACTTTCACCTGTGGATGTCCTCGCGCGATCTTACCGAGCTGCCCACAAGACTGGACGTTCGCTCGTTACTCATGCATGGCCAGTATTTATTTCTGTAACGTCCATTGTATCTCACACCAGATGTAAACTTAATGCTCTTCAACCATAGGAACGATAAATTTTCCCCACCAGCAACACCGTGATTTTGATACCGACCTCCGACGAGCCAAATTTTATCAATTGCCAACAGCAATGCGAACCCATTCACCAGAAGGCATTGTTCAAGTCATCTAATTGCGTTCCATTGGACCAATCAGTTGCACGTGTTTTATAATTTGCATCAAACTCATGCTGGACCCTTCGAAGCTATTCGCTTGTCACCATTCTAATACTCAGGCTCTATCATTGCCCTAAATTGTACTTCCAATATGTGATTGCTATTCCAGCTCAAGTTCCCAAGTTGAATTCTACTAATCGCTGAGTTTCGCATGAAAACATGACGACGGATTTTCCAACATTCAATCCCCAACCACAATCAACAGCGATGAATATTGATTTTCCTGGTCCAAATAGGAAAATCTTCGAGCCACCTCTCTCTGTCCAAAGATACAAATGGGTCCAGGACTTCATCACCAACAGAGCTGACGTTTTTAGCATAACAGATTTTGGTTGTGGTAACGGACGCATTTTGAACTGGCTCAAACCAATCCCACATATCGGGACAATCAATTGCCTTGACTCGGACAGAGTTATGCTAGATTTTGAAATTGACAACTACTTTAGGCCTGGGATCTACGAGATGTTGTTCGGTCGACAAGGCTCGATGAGACCGTTGAACATCAGAGTCTTTCATGGAGATCTCACCATTCCAGACGAGCGACTCTCGTCGGATTGTTTCCTCATGGTCGAAGTGATCGAGCACATGCTACCAGAAGACGTCGAACGTGCTACGAGGATAATCTTCGGCTATTACAAACCTAAACTGGTCGTTATTACGACACCTAATCGTGAGTTTAATCATTTACTTCGTCAAGAGGACGAATCAGAAGATAAATTCCGACATTTCGATCACAAATTTGAATGGAATCGTATGCAGTTCAACCAATATTGCCAAGAGATCTGTGATAGGTATCAATATATGGTTATGTTTGACGGTGTTGGTCATCTACCAGGCTCAGATCCATTTGGACCATGCACCCAGATCGCAGTCTTTCAATTCGATGAAAACCATCGAACTAATTGTCCGAACAAAGATCTACTCTGTTTCGACATGCTACTTGACAAATTGACCGTGAGAGACAGTGTGCCGGATTGGGATTACGATCCTAGCCAGAGAAAAATTAGCTTAATCGCTGAGTTCACCTTGCCCGGTCTTAAAAGCGATTTGAAGCCAACGGATGTGCAGCCGTATGATTGGACTAGCGATGACGTAGAACTGACAAGCGAAGTTTCGCCCACATAACTGCCGAATAAATGCATCTTACGATCTCCCGACAATTGCGAACTGAGGCTACATCGATTGCCTGCTTTTGTACTTGAGTGCTGATCACCAAGCTCAATAATTTCACTAGCTCAATTGAGGATATGGTTTCGCTATGGGCTCACCCCTACTAAACGGTTTCGTATGCCCGTGACATTAATCGGCACAAGATTATGCCCAAACGTTCCTATCTTAGTTACTTTCGAATATAGACAGACAGCTACTCAGAATCTGAAAGAGTCTAAAAATAGAAAATTCCATCCTAGTAATGAAGGATTTCATACAAGTCTACTCACTAAGAGGATAGACCACTATCGTTGCTCTAAGATATTGAACCTGTGAAGATGATCAAGATCCAACTCTCACTCGTACTGCTTATGAACTTGGCCATCATAGCCCAAGTAGCAGGTGGAGATGGAAAGAGGGGACTATCAGGAATCTTCGGGTCTGTGGATGTTCTCGAGAAAGGTGTACCGGCTCTGCACGAGTTGCCGAAATTGGATTGTAGAAGATCAACGAGCGAGGGCGCTTGCAAGGAATGCTGCCTCAAGATAGGTTATCAGAAACACAAGTTTGTGAGGCCGTTCTCCACCGAGAATTTTCGACAGAACAAATTGAAAGCCTTCCGATCCACGTGCACTTGTTATAGAGTATTGTACAATTGACCTTGAGAGAGCTCCGTTGAACAATCCCCCACAGAAGGAACCTAATCCTCAGCTCCTATTTCGGACTGCAGTTAGCACCTCAATTACACATCGATAGTCATGCGATAATGAATTTATCTCATAGTAGGAGCACCAGAACCTTGATTGAGCTCTACTGCTCATTTTTTGCTATCACTACTCAGATTACAACTCGTATGGCGTCTACCCTCAAGGATCCTGGAAACTCTCAGGGTTGCAGCATTGAAATTTGTGTGTCATAGATTATAAGGGAAAGCCGCTGGGATAATGATTGCAAATCATGCCTTAGTTCCGAGATGAGCTAGTGAATTCACACAGGAGCAGCGAGGACTAGAAAGTGACCAGACTCACTAGATTACGTATGCTGTCCCAATGTTAGTGTCCGCATTCAATTGTATGCGTCAGATATAGTATGTAATGCTGGAGATCGTGATCGTGTCAGGATAATTACATCTGTTGCCCTAATGTCGCGTTATGATAATACCTGAGCAGGCGGCGATCTCGTCCATTATCTTATATTATTGGCGCCGTCGCAAACAAAATCAAGGTCCATTATGATCTCCAATACCCGAGGCTACAAAGCCATTGTGGTCAGCCCATAATTCAGTGGCCAGGCTAACAAAATGCCACCGATAGTCGCATGTCGTTTACCTTTGTTCGGTAGCGGCGGCAGCTCCGCCTTCTGCATGCGGGATGCTTTTCAAGTCTCTTGTTGTGGCCATAAGTTTGCGGCAACAAGTGGCTTACTTAGAGCTGCTGTCACGTCTCCAAAATACCGCCGATGCTAGACCACTTCGGTCGCCAGTATCCTGTTGTTGACTTTTTGTCGTTAGGCCTGTTTGGGTCCCGCGGCGATACAAACAGGTAGCGAATATGAGAGCCTCGAGGTGAACTCTCGCCTTGTGCCGATGCAGATGTTGCTGCGGCGGCAGCGCCTCAATCGCGCGCTGCGAGTCCGCAGAAACAATTCCTGCATCCTCATGAGCGCTGTCCAGCGAGCATGCGCAGTGCTCCATAATCGAATTAAATTGCTGTTCGCGGCCGGCTTTCCATTTTCCTCCAACCATTTGCAAATTTTCAATTTCAGAAAACACAGGTATATTATCAATGTTGCAACAAATCGGGCATCAACTGTCGCAGAATCCAAGAGCTCTATTGGAAATGACTAAAATTTTGAGGCCGCAACTCCAGCCGAGGAATCAAGGAAGTCAAGCGAGAACCATTGTTGCAACAAACAAGATGTCGACCAAGCTACTCACGATTGCATTTTTACAAATACTATTGGCCTCCATATTGTCAGGCTGTCGAGTCGAAGCGTCGGGAGTTTTCGAGTTAGAGCTACTCAAGTTTGAGCAAATCGACCCTGCCTTGACGGCCAATATGAATGGCAGTAAAATTGAACAAACGGCACCATCCAACAGCCAGCCGCATCAAACAAATGTAGCGCGTGTTTTAGTCTGTCTGAAGGAAGCATTCACGAGCCAACTCGAGGGGCCCTGTACGTTCGGTAATGCAAGCCTGACGCTAAACCTAGATTCAACCACACAGTTGGGGGTGCCCCCAGCGGATCTCCAACAAGACGGGCGACCCTCAGCACAAGCGCAAAACAAGCAGCATTCGCAGCAAGGATCTCTAGTGACAAATACAGTGAGGATACTATTCACCTTCAGATGGACGGTAAGTAGTCGATTCGTGTTCATCAATGCTGCCCTTATCTCAGCATGGAAATTTCGCATACCTTGTCGGCTTATGTTCTGGGCACAAATAACCCGCATCGTTGAGTGCCGTTCGGCGCCGGCTAGATCTCTTTGAACAGTAGCCGGCTACTAGTTGGCGTTGAATCGCACTTGCCGCTTTTATCTCTCGTTAGCCCTCAGCAAGCGAGATGCTACTACCTTTTACATAATCGATCTTGATCACTCTCGACCCGCCGTCCCTTCCATCATCCTACCAGTTACACCTGTCTCTCTGGAACATCCATAGTATCCAAAACGTGGATACTGATCATTGATACGATTATGCCTGGCGTTGAAATTGCATCTCGGTCGGAGGGGCAAAAAGAAATCAGTTGGGCAGCGTGCGCTTACAGAGTTTAATTATTTCAAATTAGATATGAAGGTAGCTCATCAAGAAGGGCGATTTCTCTCCCTAGTCACATTATCCTCATAATGTTACACAATGTTTGAGGCAAATCTGAAACTTGGGCGATAGCTGTGCTGGGTCAGATTTATACGATAAAAGATCGTTCCCACTTTTGAGCACGGAATTCTACGAATAGATTGCTCGAAAGTAAATTGAATTGTTCTATCAGGAACACCTGCAGCTCTAAAAAATCAGAACATGCCTTCTCCGACCCACACTATCTTGGTCCTCCATCGGCAAAATTTGTGCCGAACTCAACTAGTTGTTTGGAGGAACTAATTGAACCCCGCATTTTCGGATGACATGTTGTTATCATTGTTGTCAACGTCAGCAAAAGGGAGTGGACCAAACATCTGCTCGGACAGGTGGGTTCGGCGGTCTTATTAGGAGCGCAAAACTTATGACGAATAATCAGTTTGAGAGGATGCAAAACAAAACATCACAGCGTGAGCTCCAAGCCAACAAAGAGAGTGATTCCGGCAATTCCACTCAAGACATCCGCTCTTGTTGTGGTTGACGCATGAAGCCTCCTCCCTTTTTTGTTTCTATAGTAGCATTGCAGTTGCTTTGAATAAGGACAGCTTGCGTCTGCCACAAATGGGAGCTCGCGCCAAGCAGTTGACATGCACTTCACCTCGGTCACTCGCCAAGTTTAAGGCTAGTCAACCTCCAGTGGTTGCTGGAGAAGAACAAGCAATCGTGACTACCTTTGGACACTTGTTGGTGACCGTCAAACTCTGCTGGTCGCTCACCTGACACAAGTCGAGACCGAGATCCGGCACATTTCAGTCCCTCTGAACATCCTAAGTTGCTACCTTACAATAGAACTTGCATGTTTAAGCAAAAGTTAAGTCTCGTGATCAGGAAGCCATTGGTCTGCTGCAATTTTAGCAAAATTTTTGCGACTCAAGAGGGAGCTGAGCTGCTCAAGTTGTAATGACCGGTTGCTGTGTCACGTACGCTTACTATTTCTCCCCTAAGGAGTTACTTCGAGAGTCAAAGCAGATGATTTCTATTCATTATAAGAATGGGGCAGCTGATTGAGATGAGCAGAGCTAAACTTTAAGATCCATTAGAGAGTAAGGGAAGAAGTGTTTTCGGGGGTGCAATTGAATTCGGTAGTCGGTTCTGATGCAAAGTTCTCAGAAAATCCCAGGTGAAAGAATATTGGCAGGATAAAACTACTTAACTAACGAAACTAAATCAGATAAGGGGCCTTCCATGAGAGAAAGAGAGAGTCTGCCTAGTTTCAGGTAGAAGGAGAGAGTTTGGAGGTGGAATCTATAGATAAGTGGCTGGAAGACAAAGAAAGTCCTTCCGTTTGGTCGCCGTGTGAAGTTAGAATATGAAAAAATTCTTGTTTATGTCTGACACTTGATACTTATCAGCTCTAGCAATCAAGTCTGTTCTTTCAGTCGCAGTTATTGTTCTTTTCAGAATCCCTATCCTCTTGGTTCAGGTAGCATTCTACCTAAAACACTCAAGACTGACGGATGCTCTGCAAGTGCAGCAGATGATTCCCGGCCATAGGTTAGCCTGTGTAGGTCAGCGCTATCGGCCGAGTTTGACCAAAAAAATCTCACAATTTTCTCCCAACATCTAGGGCGCAACAAGTGTTGATGTTAATTAACCAACCACGGCCCTAGAAAATCTAGAGATTCTGCATCTGATACCTAGCTGAATATTATTCTTTCATTAAATTCAGAAGCCAAAAGCTGGCGGATCCTTTTGCTCGAAAAATTAACAGCTCCACTGTGAAGCTGAGAGCTCATTGGCTCATTCATATTCAAGTGCATCCACCCTCGATCGTTATCATAGAGCCTTGGAATAAGCTTGCAAATGAATCGGTAGCGCTGGTAGTAGTGAGGGAAGCAGCAGCGAGTGCAATAGAATCAGCTGGTCCAAGATCAGCCAAGTTTAGGCTTTCGAGCGCTCCGGATTCATTATAATTTTGTTTATTTGACTTAGTTATGCTCTTCGGCCTCGTTGAGTGGGTACGCGAGATTAGACAAATTATCAATGGTCGAGTGGTAGAAAAAGCAAATTGTTTAATAGAGTTGATCAATGGGCCATTGATGCGCCGAGACTGTCTAACCCCTGGAGGCGAGTTGAAAGTCTGGGAAGATACTCGGCCCCTAGGAGTGGGCCAGCGTAGACATGGGCTGTGCGTTTTGTTCTTGCGCAACGCTAATTATCAATACGAGCAACCATGACCACACGAACCCTAGAGCGCTACAGGCTCCTTCCGCCTTGAGCAAGCCTGCTACTGCTTCCTCGCCGATCGGCGCAATCGATGCTCTTGTTGGCCAGCTAACCAGTTGGCCGAGTGCCATACACTTGCTACATTAACAGGCGCAGAAGCCTCCAGTGCTGCTACTGCTGCTGCCGCTACCGCCGCCACCATGGCCACCACTACCACCATAGAATGCGCGGGCCAATGCAGTACCTATTGTGTATGCTGAATATCATAACTTTGCTAGAACATAAAATCTCCTAATTGTAGAGCAGAGTTGTTCGAGCAAGCTAATTGTTGCGGGGCCAAGTGAAACTTTTGAGATTCTGTTGCCGTATACAAAAGCGCGAAAAATAACGATGATTAGGATAATCTCTGCAGTGTAGTGACTGCCCACTCGCTTGGGGCATGCAAATCAGTCAGCTGCTACCTCAGTTCGACGAAACAGTAGACCAGCACAAACCAAATGGACGGAGGCCAAAGTTTGCCGGCAACAGAATGGCGCCAAGAGTTGGCCACTTGAAGCGCGAGTGGCGCTCTATCTATCTCCCTTTGGAGTCATAGTGGACTCATGCACAGCTTAGCCGGGGACAACAGCAATAATTAAGTGTTTTCTCCTTCTTGTTGCACTCCCATTTGTGCCTTACACTCGGAAGAAAAACTGCCCCTCATTGCTGTTCAACGGTGGTCAGCGACCATTGTTGTGGGAGCTCCGAGAGCGGCTCCTCAACCTCAGACCATTCTTCAATTAAGTCTCGCATAGCACGAGGATGAAATCTATTATGCCATCTCCTGCGCCGACTCCGAGTGGCGCCAGACCAAACAGCTGACGGGCCGCAGGTTCGAGCTCACACTTGTTCCGAGGTTAGCCCAAAATCGGCCCTCCTCCAATTCACGTGCTAGCTGCTTCAAACCAGAATCGCCTCTATCGCTGCCACTGCATGAATTCATTCGAGCGTCTCACGTCTGGCATGGGAATGAAGTTTCTTTCTGCTGTAAGGTTATTTCCTATCTTCAATGGGGAGAGAAAGAGAGAGAGAGAGAGATGAATGGAGCTTGTGCGCGCCAAAAAGCGGAGTTCGCGTTCATTGAAGCAGTAACAACAGGTGAACAGCGACAGTGTCTCTCGCCGCTGGAGCTTTCTCGTCTGATATGGCCAGTGTGCATTTCCGATTATGCTCGCTTTGTTGGTGTACTCTGGTCCAATGTTGAGAGAGGACTGGCACACACACGCCACCAAACACAGGGGGCTTGAATTGGGCGGTGACAACCAACCATTCCAATGGAAGCTGGAGCAGCAATCAATCTCATCGGCAGAACCGATTTCCCTCTTGGGAACCAATCTGGCTTCTGAGAATCTTTCCCGTCCACTGAGCTAGAATTTATTTGCTATTGGAGAGGCTAGCAAGCCAATTGCATTGTAACCTAATATGGTCTGTCATTGAGAGTTTCAATGCCAAGCACGCAATGTGGTTTGCATTGAACTATTCCAACAGGCTGCTCGGACCACTTGCAGGTTTAGTTGCGCGAACCAGTTCGTGATAATTGAATTTGGATTGGCGCCCTTTGTTTTTGCAAAGAGGCACCAAGTAGAGAAGCGTCTCTAGCTTTATCCCAAAAACATCAACCAGCGACCATGAATGCCAAGAGCCTAATTGGCCCCATTGGCTCGAGATTCATTGTTGAACTTATGTCCTTAATTTAGGCTAAAGCTAGTAGGCGGAACAATTAATGCGCCATTGGGGATGTTTTGTTTAGAATTTGTTGGGGGGCCCGACGTGGCTTGATGGCATTCGCCATCTTCTCGCTCATCCATTTGAGCCAAATTTTCAACCAAAAGCAGCCCCCTTTTTAACTACCGACAGTCTGTCCAAATTTCCAAGCGGCGTTCCGTTTCCTCTTGATTGAATCGAATTAGTCGCCATTCTCTTAATTTATGGCCAGTTTGCAATGAGGGCCAGAGAAGCAGGAGGCAGAGGCACTCTAAGCTCTATTTTGGTGTCAGGATCAATGGTCTATCGGGCAAGCTTGTGGTTTTGTCCTCCCTCCCTTGTTTATTTGTAATAGGCTCTAAAACTGGCCTAGCGGAGAGTTGGAGAGCCGTTCCAAGGGAACAGATGCAAGCGAAATGGGATCAGAGGCGACTCGTTGCCATCTTCCGGCAGCCGTGTTGCCAGCGGACAAGATCCACGCTCAACTTACAACGAAAGTGTGCTGATTCCACTCGTCCACTAACTACCGCACTGACTTATCTCCTCCCCCAAAAAGCCCACTCTGAGCTGAACCAGAAAATGGTAATTAGTGTCGTTCATTCATGAAACAAATGTGAACAAGTTTGGTGGCAACATCAGTCAGCTGGCTGTGGCCAGCGTTGGGGCTCCATCTTCGAGCGTCGCAATAATCTGATGAATTGCTGACTTCTTGCCGATCCCTTGCACGGCCAAACTGTTTAATTCAGACAATCTAGCCGAGCTAGTTTAAGTGAGCGAGATTGAATAGGTTGCAACACTAAGCTTGGAGAGGCCAGAATAGTCCGATAGTAATCAGTCAGATTTTCCGCTTACGGTAACGCCGTTTCCGTTCCAGGGCAATAAGTTTAGTTCCTGTAGTTTGAAAATGAACAGCTAAGTGAAATAGATTTCTCCAAGAGTTTCGCCTCTCTTTCTCGCTTTCACACACTTTCCGGCTTCATTCTAATTTCAGCAGTAATCTCTCTGTGAATACGAGCAAGAGAGAGAGAGAGAGAGGATAGCCCACGTCTGTTCGGACTTTTCAAACATTTAGAAGAAGAAAAATGCACTAACATTCATAATTCCTTCATCCTGCTGTTGCCCCTCGAATCTATAAAGAAATCATTCACCATCATAATTACAGCCGAGCAAATGCGCGGCGAACTCAACTCAGATCAACCGTCGCGCCGGATCTCACAAACCGCAACCCACCGGCTTGGAGCCGCTAACGGATCAAATAACACTGATTTAGCTACAGCTGGAAAAGCACTATCGACTAATCACTCGCTACCAGCGGCTGCTAGTGAACCGTTCAACAGGTTGCAATTTATTGACAGACACGTTTTAACAGAAAACGAGGTTCTACCAAATTTAGAACCGAACCCGACCAAGCCTTGGGCAAGCAGATTCTCGCGAAGTTTGAAATCTTCGATAGCCTACCGATTCAGGTGAGTACTATCTTATCTAGATTTCATCAATCATCGAATGTGCAAAGACTTATTCTTGAACGTTTCCCCGAATTCATCCTATTCGACGAACTCTTTCAACAGGGTCTACTGTTCGTTGAACTACTATGGCGACGGATGCACAACCTTCTGTCGGGCTCGCGATGACCAGTTTGGCCACTATAATTGCTCGACAAGTGGTCAAAAAGTTTGTCTAGACGGCTGGCACGGAGCTGATTGCGACAAAGCCACCTGCCGTCAAGCCTGTAACGCACAACATGGCTACTGTGAGCGACCCGACACTTGCCAATGCCGACCAGGTTGGACGGGTCCGCGTTGCGACGAATGCATCACCTATCCGGGCTGCGAGAATGGCTACTGTCTCTCGCCCTGGCAGTGTATTTGCCAGCGCAATTGGGGCGGTGTACTTTGCGATAGGGATCTCAACTACTGCGGCACTCATGAGCCATGCAAGAACAACGGCACCTGCCAGAATATCGCTCCCGGAAGGTACAAATGCAATTGCGAGGACGGATTCACTGGTGTTGATTGCGACATCAATCTGAGCGCCCTTCCCGGTTCTGGATCTTTGACTCAGATGAGCGCAGGATGCGCACTCAATCCTTGTCTGAATGGTGGAACTTGCTACGGTTTCAACAGTCACTTAACCGATTTTGGATTCGAAGGCGTTGATTCTGCAACGAATCGTGGCTCTCGAGAACGCTTCTACAGGTGCCAATGTGCGCCTGGTTGGACAGGCGATTACTGTCAGTGGTCGGATCCAAACTCCTTGTCTCTAACGAGCGTATTCTTGGCCACAAGCAGTAGTTTGGAGGTGAATGTAACGAATCCAACCCAAGATCCGACTAGCACAGCTGAGGATCTCATAACCGAGTCTGCAAAAAGCGACATCCTTGACAGAATATCGCCTCTCTTGACCACCCTCATTGAGAGCCAGCCACCAATATCTTCGAATCTCGACATGAAACATTTGATTAGCGGTGTTGTGATTGCATCTGTTATTGGAGTCTTCCTTGCATCCCTCTTATTGGCTTGGTGCTGTTTAGCACTCTTAGAGAGGAATCGGTTCTCATTGATTCAAATGAGTATTGTCAGAGGAGGTCTGAGTCCTTGTCAACCGACAGTTTCATTGACCCTCAGGCGGATGCACGATAAGATACGCGATTCATTTCGGCGTTCTCCTAGAGGACGGATAAAACCTGAGACCAAATTGAGTATCGATAATGTCCTGAGACCCGCAAAACCACCACCCTCCTATGAGGAGAGCAGCAATCTAAGGGTACATAAGGTCGAGCAACAATCAACCGATGGACTTTACGAGATTACCATACCAGAAGTGACCAATCACGGTCCAGCAATCACTGATGAAAGTCTAGTCATCAAGGGAGCTCTAAAGCAAAAACTAGCCTCATCAAACATATCAGCAAATGACAATAAAGGCATGGGAGGCACATGTAGTCGATCACTGTACGTCACAAACGCCCAGTTGAGCTGCCCCATGCATGGTCACCTTTACCGGCAGGAGATCCTCGCAGACAATCCGACAACAGGTGTGGGTGATCCTGGAACTGGAGTGAGGCCCACATCTCCTAGGAGACAACCCATCTGCATGCCCAACTACTCCGGTATGGACCCTTACCACATTCATCTAGAATCGCAGGCGACGTAAAATAACACCAAGCAAGTGTTATACGGAGAATAGAATTATGTTGATGTTTTTAGCCTTCGCTCGCTCGGGCTATATTTTGTAAATAGATTAAAAGTTCAGGAGTTACACAAATTTGTTGTTTTGATGACAAAGCAGCGTTACAGCGGTAGGTAGTGACTCTGATGGGGTATTGAAATGATTCTAGATTAGAATAAGGCTCGGAGACGTGAAAATCTGACCGTTTGTTTTTTATGTTTGTCGGTTCTCATAAATCTCACTACTGATACACTCTCTGTGTCGCTAAGAAAAGGTCGTCATCCTAATCGTTCTCTACTATCACCAATCATCTGGAACACTCTCGAAGTATTTGTCCATTGCATCACAGAAACGTTCCCTGTACAATTCAGGTTCAACAATTGTTGGCAACTCGGAGCCGACCACTGACTTGACAACTCGTTCGATCTTCTTATCCCAGGTAAAAGGTCTCACGTAATCGATAATCCCAAGAACCAATTCCAGGTTTTCTTTGTCCACACCAACCAGCAGAGAATAGTCCATAACCGAAATTGAGGTTAGAAATTTGGAATCGTTGTCTATCGCTTCATTGAGCATGCGTTTCGATTTTGCGCGAATTAATAGGGGATGCTCACATGTGATACGAACCAAATTTTCGTCCATTAGAACATGTTCGGTATCATCCAAATTATCTGTATCTGCTAATCGATTCCTCATAGAACCCTTCAAGTCAAATCTCTGGGATATATTCCTCTTGTAGAACAAATTTCGCATGACCATAAAATAATATTCCGAACTAGACTGGGTGGCACTGTTTGTGTAGACTATCCTGTATATGCCCAAGATGGTTGATAACAAACTAGGTTTGTTATCATTGAATGAACTTTCAACGTAGTTGAAATAATCGCTCGAAATAGATAAGAATGACTGCATTTCTAGCTTTGACATTTCTTTTAAGATGAACTGGTCATTGATCGTCTTGAGGAAGGTAGAACCAGACTTTCCTCCAGGCGCTGACCAGGGAATGCAAGACCATAATAGCTCCCTAAATCGTCTTTCCTCATCAGAACCGTTGAATAAACGAGATCTCAGCTGTTCGAATTGTTCTGAACAGTATTCCTCCTTGATTGTAGCTGGTTTTTGATGTTGATGTTGCTGAGATACCCCTGCTACTAGCGTCCCGTCAGCTTTGGTAGAAGTACTCTTGCTTAGATCGGCGGAGGAACTATCCGGAGGGGCCGGTGTGGATGGAGCAGAACATATGCTGATAGAAGCTTGAATTGCAACTGACTGACTGTAGTCGACGGTAATGGGTATCAATTTGGGTAACACAATTTGATATATATTTGGAGGGCTAGGAGGCAAACAAGCGCCATATTGATGATTATTGTTGCTACCTTCGCTCCAAATATGTGATTGCTCTTCTCGCTCGTCCTCAGCCTCGATGGGACTTTCACCACAACAATAGTCTTGAATATTACCCATGATTCTGTGTAAGTAAATATGTCCGTCTCGAAGGATGCATTTCTGAAAAATCTAAGGGGGATAATTTACGAAGTATTAGCAGCCAGAATATGACTACCAGGGTTCCAAAGCAGATTGAGGCCTGTTTGATGGGTGAGTTCTGGCTAGCACAAGTTTTGTTGACGCTATTTTCGTTAATACAACTATAAGGGCTGTCTCACCCGAAGATCAGACATCAAGCCGAACGAATGTTAACATTCTTGCCTGCTTGATGTATTGCTCTGCCAATAGAGGAATTCTATCTAAAAACAAAGGCATGGGGAATAGTTTGCACCAGAAAAAGTGATTAATACTGTAGCTAATTCAATCTCGGTCCGATGGGATACCAGTGAAGAATGGCATCAAATCCACCCTTTACACACATGGCGCAGATTCTGCGTCTCTTCTTCGTTCCACGGATGCACTTGCGCAGAGAGCTAACCAACATCGATTGCATGCATCTGTTGATCTTGAAGCTATGGATGGTATCTATTTCTGTAACGAATCTGCAAACTACAGAAACAAACTGAGGCTCAAATATTTTAGGGTGTCGAGAGAATAGAGAAGGAGGGGAACAAAGTCCAGTAAACACACTGATACTACACATTTCTGTCATAGATTTGATCTGACAGGCTATGAGTATTCTCTGAGGCCATCGGCTACCAGACAGTGTTTGGCGGCGATGGCTCTCGAACTTGTTAGTCTTCATTGCGAGTTGAATAGCATGTATTCATAACAGAAATTAATGTCACCCGTTTCGCCGCTCTAGGCTCTGAATGGTCCGCTGGGACCCTCATAAAATCCTATCACGAGTGACTGTGGAGATTACGGTGCAAAGGGCCTATCGAACGGGCCAATGTATCCTCGTGGAATTTTGGTTGATTGGCCCATCATCCGTACAATTAATTAGTCGAGCAGACTTGACCATGTTTTCAAAACATCTCAAGTCCAATGCTGGAGCAAGGAACTTTATTGAATGTCGCCGAGATTTTAATCTGAATCCTAAATTGATATACGAAACCTCTTTGAAGGTTTACCGCCTAGCATTTCAAACAACTATGACCGAAGCCAGTAACCTCGGCCAGGTCTAATCAAAATATGTTTAGTGTTGATGCTTCGATCTCAGCCACGCTGAGCAGGTAATCGTGAGCCAATGCTTGTTTAGCCGATATTCTGGTAGCTGGATCGTAAGTCAGTAGCCGCTTTAGCAAGTCTAGCGCTAACGGGTCATCGGTACCGATATAGCTCTCTAGTCCGCGAGCTTTGAACTTGGCGAACTGTCTGTACTCGGGCATCTCCCTGAATTCAGGCCATGAAGTGTCGTCTGGTGTTCCCAGGGTTCGGAATATGCGATAGATTTGATCAATCTCGGAGTCTCCTGGGAACAGTATGCGATTGGTTCGCATCTCAGCGAAGATGCAACCTAGACTCCAAAGATCGACGGAGGGACCATAGTGGACGGTTTTGAGCAACAGTTCAGGCGATCTATACCAAAGTGTGACAACTTCATGGGTGTAAGTGCGGATGGGAAGACTCATAGAACGTGCTAGTCCAAAATCCGCTAGCTTTATGTTGCCGCGCTTGTCCACTAAGAGATTCTGTAGTTTGAGATCACGATGCAAGACCCTTCGTGCATGACAGTAGGACAAACCCTGGAGGAGTTGCCACATGTAGGTCTTGACTAAACTTCTCGGCAAACCGCTCTTGTGTTTGTCGAGTAGCTTCTTCAAGTCTAGATCGAGATGCTCGAACACTAGATACAAGCTACCCTGACATATTTGGACATCCAGCAAACGCAGCACATTTGGGTGGCTGAGATCCTTGAGGAGACCTATCTCTCGAAGACTAGAACTTGGCACTCCATCTTCATCAGTGTAGGTGTTGTTTAATTTTACCTTCTTGAGGGCCACCACCGATTGGTCGCGTCTATCGCGAGCTTTGTATACAACTCCATATGCTCCAGACCCGATCTTCTCGAATTTGGTGAACCGATCCTCAATCTGGCTTGGTGCCTTTGCTTGGCGAGCTCTCGTTGTGGGCAATCCATAAACCATGTTTTCGAGATCCAAAAGCACTCCTAAGAGTTGATAAATTAGTGTAGTTGGAGAGAGTTTGCGATGCCAGTCCTCTCAATATGAAAATGAGATCAAAAGAGAGTAGGACATGTTGGATGTATGAGAGCATGCGGTGGTTTCGGTCCGAATGATGTTCGATTTGGCTGGGTCTCGACTCGTGATCTTGACTGCCGTCTCTCGGGCCGTATGCTTGTGAGGTTTGGCCGTCTAGCAAGTTTAGTTTGATCTAATATGTGGCTGGTGGGTGATATTTGACATTGTAAACAATCCTCAGGGATGACCGAACACTCCTCCAGGACTACATGTATACTGCGTGCTGAGGCAAACAAAGTGACGTTTTTGGCGCGATTTAAAAGGACAGAACAAGCGAGCGCAGCGCACAACTGTTGAGCCCATGCATGGCTTGGATTCGAGTATATTCAATTGTATGCCCTTTATTCGTACGCATTACCTTCAATGCATGGCTCCTGCACTAAGAAAACCGGAAGCGTACGGCCTAACGAACGAGTCACAATCAACCCTGGTCGGAATCTAAAATCGTACAGACCCCAATTCGGAATCGTTTGAAAAACGAAAATTCTGGTTTAACCGACTGAAATTGCCATCCAGCTCGCATTGCGTTTGCCTGGTTGAATCCCCAATGCTAACAAAGTCACTCTCTGACAAATCAACCATCTCTACAGAGTGCTCGCTGTACTGAATGATCAGGCGGGTGATCCGATCTAGTTGCTGACCATCCCAGTAGCATAGAACCTCCTGATACGAGGACGATGAGTAACAGGTGGTTGTTCTTATAGAATGACTAATGGTTTCGGCTCAACGTACAATCATCATACCGATCCGACAACTCTCACAAGTATTTCCTACTTATCTAGCAGTCCCGATGGCTCCTGATTTCCTCGAGGGATGTCGTTGCCAGTTCCATCCTCAAATGGGCGCTCAATGTTCACAGGTAGGCGCCAAGTATAATTGGTTCATCTGTTGCAGCGTTACTCGGTGAATCGCCCAGTGAACATTTCAATCGACATCTCATAATGTATCAAGCTCCACCGATCAGCTAAAATTCTGTCGCATTAACCGGCGCCATTGCACCTACTCCAGTTGTTGGACTTGCCCGATGGTTTTTGGCCAGCAATGGGAGATAAATCGAGCTAGCTTAGGAGTCGTGGAAAAAAGTATCCATCCCAACAATAAACCAATCGCAACAATTGACTCGTCTTATTTCCTCTTTTACACCTGCTTGTTGTGAGCTAGTTTTTCCGCGCTTGTTCAATCTGAAGTGTTCACCGTGGTCTCCGTAGCCAGATCTTCCCCTCCTCCTTTTGCTCACCACCAAATCTACCGATTCCTCTGAAGAAGACGGCGGCGATGGCTCTGTTGCTCTAACAAGTGGCGCCTTGGTTGCCAATGAATCAAACAATCAGGTGTGCGATCCGCAGGCGGTATTTTGGCTCAGGTTAGACAATAGTGAGTTGAGCTCGCCTTTCGCGCAAGTAGCGCTGCTCGCTTACCTCCAATTGGCCCGCTGCCTTCCAATCGCCTATGGCAAATCATTTAAGCCAACTTGAGGTGAGATACAGAGCTCAAAAAATGTTCGATCCAGGGATTCTCGCCCAGGTATCGTTGGGCTCTGAGAGACAGTCGGATGTCAAGCAGGTGATTGAGACATAGCAGGACGTTTGGAGGCTGGCAGATTGGATTTGTTTGCATGCAGTAGGGTGTGATGGCGATGAATTGGAAGGAGAGGGAAGGGAAGGGAAAGTGGCTGGACGGAGAAGGTGTTACGGAGGTTGAATTGGTTAACAAGACCAGACATCAAAAGAGATATCAACAGGCGCGTTTCCTTTGTTTCATTAGTTATTTGCATCGCCAAACTAGATCAAGTTGGCCCATTGTTCTTAGGCTCGTAATTGGAAGGTAACTCGGTCCATCCGAGTCCAGCGAGCGAGTATCAAAGGATTGTAAGCATGCAAACTCAATTAATGCCACTAGAAAGGTTATATTGGGTCAAATTAGAGAGGCAATCAGTGTGCAGTAAACAAACAAAGCTCGACAAAAGCAACAGCGGTAGCTAGGACAAGCGAGAGATGCGATGAAATCATTGATGCAATTGATTGGACTACCGATGGTCAAGGGGAAGCAAAAATCCTGCGAGCATAAGAGTGATAATTTGCCATAGAGTTGCCACAGTGAGAGGGGATAATCTCAACTTGACGAGATAGAGTTGACCATGGAGCGGAGGAGAAAAACCGGAGAGGATCAGAGGAAATCTGGTGATTATTTGAGGCCAACAATGAGCAAACAAACAATCAATAAGCTTACAAACGCTCACTCAAACCTGAGAGTCTTCCAGATTATCCTGATAATTATATTGAACCTGATAGAGTTTAACCTGGCCTCACAGTTTTCGTCGAATCATGCCTTCTCGAGCAATCTTAAGGGCGGAGACGACGAGGAATTGGTAAAGACGATGGATCGAAGCAACGAAGATGAGTTCACCATTAATCTGTCAAACCAGCTGCCACCTGATGAATCTCACCAATCAGCCACTTCTTCATTAACCCAACCAGACCAACAGCAAGAGGAGTCAAATGGTCTAGGCGCAGAGTTAAGAAATCCGACTAAAAGCGAGGAAGAGTTTGCGAGTCAAGCTGAGCCAAGCGAGATGGAGCAACAAATGATAAACGCGCGCAATAATCAATCAAATATTGTGCTATCAGATGCAGGTAACCACAACATTGACAAGACAAACAATGGTGGCCAGAGGTTCGCCGCTGGCCTCGTTCTGCACAATCGCAATGGCAGTAGCATAGCGCCATTGACGAACCAGAAAGATGAGCCAAAATTTCCTGTTACATTCAGTGAGGACAATCTCGCCGCAAACCCTCCAAAGCGACAGACAACCAACGCAAGCCGATGGGAGTTCGAGCCGAAGCAACTCAAACTAGAGCCAAACAATCTCGAGAGTGGCGCTCACATTAGAGTAAAGAAGGGAAAGAAGAGGAGGAGGAAGAAAAAGAAGATGGCCGAGGGGAGCCGAGGATATCCAGCTTGGAGCAACAGGGTAGGTGAAGGTTGAGTACAGTATTTGAGGATGCTCTCTTGTCACGTTTTAACATCTCACTGTTTACCTCATCTTGAATCAAATACACAGCTTAATGAGAACCTCTCACCGGAGAGTAGATGGAACGGAGCGCTCAGTTCTAAAATGATCAGCTACAGCGCGATGAATCCCTTGAGGGAGCAACAATACCTGATGGCCAACTCTGTGCCAATGGCGAGCGGTTCAGAGTTGAGGCCAGAATTTGGAGGCCAAATGGAGAGAACAAAGCAGCCGGCAGTCTTCTCAGGCAAGCAGATCAGGTTGATTGCTCACAAGCCGCTCCACGGGCATCATGATTTGAATGGCGGCCTCCTGTCTCAAGCAAGCGGTGACTCGTTCATGTTTGACGCCAGCCTCCTGCCGCCCGCCCTCAAACACCTGTTTCCCTCTGCGGCCGCCGCAACTTCCCTCGCCTCACCCGAAACTACCTCTCAGACCAGCTACCAGGGATTGGCGGCCAAAGACAGCACAAAACCCCTATTTGAACTAACGAAACAGGGCTCGAGCACGAGAGATAACGACTCCGAGAAGATAATTGTGAACGAGTATCTGTCAACCTCGAGCTCTCAACCGTCGAGCGAGTTTGAGACAACGCTGAAACAGCAGCCAGAGCAACAGCAGGATCCCATAGTGACGGACGTTGGATCTGAGGCGAGCGCTTCTGATAGCAACTCATCGCAATCACCTCCATCCAGCAGCGGTAAGCCTGGCGAGGATAGTGGCGACGATGACGAGGACGACGACTTGGAGCTCGATGGAATCAGAGATCCCGTCTACAATGCAAGCGGAAGCTCCAGAGAGGCGACGCTCATGGGGGTGGCTGGCGAGTCTCGGTTGCAAAGCGGCGGAGGCGGCATTGGTGGACTTTCATCTGTTAGCTCGAGGCTAGAAATCAGACCCATGGTGAGCGTCAAGTCGACAAACTCGAACGCAAACAGAGCGCAGCCGACTAACAGGGATGGTGAGCACGAGCTTCTAGTTGGACCCTTCAGGTCTGAATCGGAGGCGCCAGCAACGATAACCTTATCCGGAATTGTCTACCAAAAGTCTGGTTCGAGCTCATCCTTTGTGAAAAGTGGCCTCATAAATGGGCGGCCTGATTCTAATGGGGGCAAAGAGAACCTGTCGGCCAGCGGCTCCTCCTCGGCGTCAACCACCAACGCGAGCGGCCATCAAAACATGCACTCCTCACCTGGACCCTTGCTCATGTCGTTATCGGCAGCCTCAAGTAATGCGCCAGAAAAGTATTGGCCATACTCGAGCTCACTCTACCTGCCGCATCTGCTTGCAAGCCCGCCTCTGGCCAGCATCAGCGACATCCTGCTCGGCTCCATAAAATCTGCCAGCGTCGACTTGGAACCGGCGAAGGATCCTTCTACTGGCTCGCTCCAACTTCCGGCTGGAGCCTACCCAACGAGTTTGAGCGGCGGCATTCGGCTAAGTCCCTTTCCCTTCAGCCCGGCGGCGCTTCGGTCTAGTTTGAGCGGTTCGTTTGCCACCATTGGCGACCAGCAGCAGCAGCACCTCAACTTGGCGAGCGGCGACGAGCTTGCACTCCTGAATCCGCCAAAACAAATGCTGGCCGCACTGAAGGGAGCCCAAAACTCGAAGGAGACAGCACTCGCATCTGGCAGCTCGAGCGCGACCCTTCTTGACACGCCCCTCGGCCCAATCACCTCAGCGTCGAGCTTGGCCCAGGAGCAGGCGCCAATTTGGGCGGCAAAGAAGGGCGAGCAGTACTATTTAGGCGCAGCGAGCGAGAGTAGCTATAGCTCAAAGGAGAAGGATAAAACAGGCCCAATAGTGATAGTTCAGAAGGATGTCAAACCCGTAAAGTACCATCTATTGCGCGCTTATTTAAAGCTCCGCCGCCTCCTAAGACCCTTCGAGGCCACTTACGTGTTTCCGAATGACTCGCAAACTTTCTTTGGCAGACGCCAGCAGACGAGCGCGCCCACGCTCGCAAAGGTAACACGAGGATTGCGAAATCTATCAAAGACGCGCTAGTTTAGAGGGGCTGGGATTTGCACTTGGATCAAGATTTGCACTTGGATGAATCGTGTGATTGATTGTCTCCTTAAATTAGGATCCTTTGGAAAAATAAAACCAGCTGCCTGCTCTCCGATTCGCGGGCCGCTTCAGAGCGCGCGCAAACGTCTCCCCTCTCGGCTAAATACAACCTTTGCCCGCCGCCCTCACAGGACCGAAGGCTCGAGCTTGATGGCATCCTCTCTGGCTATCGGACACTATCGGCTCAGGTTCAAGTGGGCCCGAATTGGTGTGTGTGTGTGTGGAGGCGGTTGAATTGGCAAGAATTGTGCCCGCTCCAATTGGCAGGGCTGACCTCGAGCTGGACTCACGCCTGCGGTTGGCCGCAGTGTTCGTCGGATTCGAGGGCCAGCAGAGGGGCGCCACCCAAAACTCGCTCGGCCCTGGAGATCTGACCGCCGGCAGGCAAGTGGCATTTAGGGCGCCGAGAGGGGCGATATGAACCATCCAATTATATCCGCTTATCTGGCCATGTCAAAGGGGACTAGCGCGCGAGATGCCGATTGGGGCGCGCTCATTGTGTCTGCCCGTCAGGCGCCATTGGCGGCCAGCAAACGTGCAAATGCGCCGTGGGCTTGGCCGGCCTGGACGGCGTATACATAAGCCGGCTTGGAGGCGAGCTTGCGCGCGAGCCCACCCCTCCCACTCCTCCTCCTCCTCCTCGAGTGGCAGCAATCTCGGCCCAACGGCATTTCGAGCTCATTCCAGAGTTGGGCCCGCTAGCCGGCGAGCGAGCGCCGTTAGATAGAGCAAATGTGTCCCGCTATTCAGGATCTGATCGACTTCATTTAGCCATACAAAAGCGCCCACCCGAGACAGATACAGACGCACGCTGGCTCCTTGAGGCCCCGACCGCCGGGTTGGCAGGCGGGCTGGGCGTGGCTGCGGGCCGGCCGAGCGAGGAGGGGCGCCAATGCCGGTCCGCCTGCCACTGAGGAATCATTATCGTCCGCAAGGCCAATCCATCAATCCGAGGAGAACGTGAGCCCCTGTTTGCGCTGAAACTCTGGCCCTCAACTCAGCAGCTGCTAGCCGAATCAACTCGTCAAAAGCAAACAGCCAAGCGAGAGTGCGGCGCCGGAGCCGGCGACGGTGGCGGCCAATGACGCCAGCTGGGGGCGCCCCGCTCAGCCTGCAGCCGGGCGAGAGGGGGGGGGGCGGCGGCGAGTGCATTTAAATTAGACGTATGCGCCGCCAGATAGGCGAGCCAGGCGGCCATGTAACTTGGGCGCCCGCCTGGATAAATAACAATAAAAGACCTAACCAACCCGATCGTCCGTCTCGGACGCGACACCCCCAGAGCCGAGCTTGGCTTGTTCCCGCTCAAGCAAGCTCGTTTGAAGTCCTCCACTGATCGCAAACTGAAGGCGCGCAAAGCCAACGGGGAGCAAACCGAGGCCGGCCGATCGAGTGGCCAATCTAGCGGAGTCCAAGCTCGTCCTTGCTCAAGCCTCAACCTCTTGCAGCGGATTGATAAGCCGCCAATCTCCATCTTGAGGGCCGAATTTGCCACCGATCTTGGCTGCAATCCGGAATTGCGCCGCCGGGGAGGCGAGACGTTGGCCACACTTTGGTCCAGTTTGAGTTTGGTCACAAGAGGGCCAATTACGAGCAGGCACAGCGAACACTGGAGAGCGCCGCCAATCCGGCGCCAAGGCCTCGCCGCTGCCAGTGCCCGTGTGACACCCAAACTTCCGCCTCTCTGACAGCCTCCAGAATCTCGGATGTCGCAGCGGGCCGAGCGGCCAAGCGAGCAGCCAATTGAAACATCAACCCCAATGGCGGCCGCTCGCTCCAACAAATTTGGCCGAGCCAAAGTCAACGCGGCCGCCTCTATTGACTCATCGGCAGAATTGCAAAGCCAGCGCCAACGAAATGTTGCTTTGGAGGCCCACTGAGTCCGCTTCACAACTTCCTCCGTCGCTTGGAACCCTCGCCCATTTCCAAAGCCAGGTAATTGAATAAAGGGCTGCGCCGGGTTGAGGCGCCCGATTTAACCTAACCCGCGCTGTTTGGGCCCAAGGGACTTGCGCTGGTTCACTGCGCCGGCAAAACTCTAAACTCCTCCTCCATTGGCAGCTGGCGGAGAGGAAGGGAGGAGGCGCGTTGGCGGCCCTTGTGATGGATCTTTGTCGGGCAAGCGGAGATTGCGGCTCCATGGTGTTACTGTAGCGCTGCACCTATTTGAGTCATATTCGAATGTGGCCAAGCGAGCGCAAATTTGGCCCCGATAAGACAGAGATCAAGATCGAGCACCCCCTCACAAGAGCGTTCATCGCTCCCGGTGCAAATGTGACCAACTAAGCAGAGCTGCACCCTTGAGCCCAAACCCAACGGCCTTCAAAGCCTTGCAAGCGTCGCCAGCTTTCAAGAGTTTGGAGGCGTATAGTTCTGCACATAAGCAGCCATAGATCGCCGGTCAAAGGGGATAGTTTTGGCCGGCAAATCAGAGGAGCTGTCATCGTTTTGAGGGGCGTAAAAGTTTGTCCGCCAACTTGTAATCTGGGCGCAAGCTTTAGTTGCTGAACTCGCGCTTGGCGACTGTCTGGTAAAAGGGAAACATCGTTCGTCTGTTGGAAGGTTGCATACAACCGGTTTGGGGTCGTGATTTGAACATTGCCATCGTTATTGCCACTGCAAACCTCGTCTTCAGCCGCAAACTCTCTGCAGACGTATGAGCTAAACCAGGGAGCCAGTGTGTGTCCGCGCGCGTGGGGCCATGTAGCAACCGAAATGGGGAGCGGCGTGCTGAGCGCGAGCTTGGCCCAGGGTCAAGAGAAGGCTCGTTTTGGTTGCCACAATTAGGCCTTACTGCACTGACTCGAAGTTGCAAAGACAAACACAGAAAAGGTGGTGGTCCCAAACGGGCTCTTGTTAAAACTTAATCAAGGTGTCGCTGGCCCTCTGAGGCCAAGCTGGCTGGCCTTGCGGCCGAACGGGTTATTTATAGCTGCGGTTGGCGATAATGTAAACAAGCGTTGCGCAACCGGAAGCGGGCGAGCCTCCTCGGAGGCTCGTGAAGCGCGAAAAAGCAACTCGAGGCAGCGGCGGCGACAGAAAGAGGGGAGAAGAAGAAGTAACTCAAGCGTTTTGCGCCAAAGTTCGTGCGCCCGAAAGTGAAGGGTTGAGGCAAGAGAGGGGGCGAGCGGGCGAATTTTAATGCACAAAGCGCGACAGTACAATGGGATGGAATAGAATAAACAGGCAAATGGCTGAACCTGCCGGAAGTTTGTCTTTGGCCCGCGATTGAGGCCGAGCGGTGGCCTCTGGCGGCTGGCCGATCTTGGCGGGCGTCTCGCTGCTTGAGGACGCCAAGGGCGAGCCAAAGGTGAGGCCGCCCCTCGTTGCTCGAGGAGACAGGTAAAGGAGCGCTCTGGCTTAGGCGGCGTCTGAGCGCCAGTGGCTCCCTCGTTGGCTCCCTGTTTTTGCGCTCCTCTTTGCTCTTGATTCGGCTGACGTCTCAACGGCTGTCGCACTTCCAACATGAATGCGACCGCAATTAGCATCAGCGGTTGACCATGAAACATATTCAAAGATGGAGCTGTTTTGATCGATCGAGACCATCCGCAAATCGAGGTGGAGCAAAATGAGGATTGAGTCATGTGATTAACCTGAGACTTTTGATTGCTCGCTCTCGCAATTCAGCTCAACCAAGGCGGTCGCAACTGGAGTGGCAGAATTTTTGCAACGTTGCGCTGAACCAACCCAGGTCGACCACCAAACTCAGCTGAAATTACGCCATCTAGGCTATCGGGAACGAGAATAAACTCTGTCTGCAGTAGACAGATGAGAATGTTGCCCACATCTGGAACCCAAATTTAGCTCGAGCCTTTCCAATTTCGAAGGGAGCCAAAATTGGCGCAATCGGGCGGGCGGACGAGGTTGGTGGTGGGCGGGCTGTCGGCGCCATGGCCGTTGCTCTAGTCAGTAAATAATACTCAGTTTGCACTCGACTGCCCTGGCCTTGAATCTTTTCTCTGACCTGAGAAAATTATTGCAAGTCGCGTTGTTTGCCCTATCCTTTTAGAATTGCTTGCGGAGATTGCGGACTGTTATCGCAATTGCAGCAGCACAAGATCGCGCCCGAGAGAGAGAGAGAGAGAGAAACCACGAGGCTGCAAATTAACCCACAGCCTTCAGGCGGCCGCTTTGAACGAGGTAAAGCCTAGACTACAGCCATACTAGCTCGCTCATCAGTTTTTTTCCTCTAACCCTCTCCACTTTGCCTCCTTTGCCTCTCTCGTCTCCTTTTTGTCTTGATTGTTGATTTAACTCGGCTAACAATGATCTCAAAACCGAAGCTTGAGCTGACCGTTCGAAGGAGAGGCAAACTTCTCGTATAAACGCTCAAACTCAGCGGAGGCCGAGCGTCTACATGTCTGCCAAACACCTTTCACTTGTTCCTCAGCAGCCAAACCTTTGTGACTCAAATCAATTCCAGCCTCTTGTTAGCCCACTCGCACGATTTGCGCAGGTAAGTTTGTGCCGAGATCAAGTTTGACCTTGAAGTTGTTGGCGTAGACGAGCGTTCGGTGTTGGTAGTTTGAGGGCTCGCCAATTTGTGTTTTGCCCGGAAACAATGTCGCTGGAGGCTGGCCAGCTCCCTGGGCGCTGTTGCTGCCTTCGCTCTCGGCGCCACCGCCGCCGCCGCCACCGCTGCTGCTGCCACCGATCAGATCGTGACCCTCTCGAGTCGCATTTGTTTCAGCATTGGCTCGCGTGTACACGTAGCTCTCATATTGGCTCTTGTCGGCTCGAGATCTAATTTTAAACCGGGCGCCTTGAGCCCGCGAGCTGGAGATCGGACTTCTTGGCGTGGGCGCCGGTGCCAACCTTTATCAAGGCTCGACCTTTCGTGCAAGCTCGCTTATTAGATTGACGAGCCAGCCGAGCGCAAAACCCGCCCCTCCGCCGTCTCTCCTGTGGGCGACACCAAAAGCGAGCGCGTGGCCAGCAAGCCGGCCGAGATGTGGCGAGTTTGGCGCGCAAACTGAGCCCATCTAAGCGGCATCAAGTCGCAACCACCTAATCAGATTACAAGGGCGCCTTTGCAGGCCCATGCAAACGCTGAGCTTGCTCAGCGCTAACGATCTTGGCCAATTTGTCTGCGCTAGCCGAAACTGTTGAACCATAATTTCCAGATCTCGAGCTAAATCGGCTGGCAGCTTTAATGCAGCCAAGCTGATTGGACCAAGCTGAGCGCGAACAAGCCAGTCAATTTTGCCTCTGAGCCTCCCGAACGGCCCCCGCCCGTTTTCAACGCGCTAAATGCAATCCCTTTCATTAGGGTCCCCCTTTCATTCGAGGAGCCAGAGAGGGAGCTGAGACTGCCGGATGGCACCTGAGCGCGAGCGGCCAGACACATTTGTCGTCTGCCGGCCGGTGGCGTTGGGCCGAGGAAGCTTCCGCGTGGACGCGGCTGGAGGAGCGAAGGGGGGATGCAGACCAGCTTGGCCCATCGACCGCCAGCCTCTCGTGGGTCAAACGGTGCGCAGGTCATGCATCCTCTACTGCGCTGGCCAAACCGGCCCATCGGCCGCAGAGGACGGCCAAGGCTAAGCAAGCCGTAACGAGGGCGAGTAGCGTGGCGCGCGAGGATGCGAGCGGGCCAACTTGCCCTCAGCTGATTTCGCTTCGGCACCGCAACCGTGAAAGGCCAGTCATGTATGGCAATAATAAGCGGCAACAACAACAACAACAACAATAATGCTACGTGCATCCGCTATCGCAAACTGCAAGCAATAAATCGTCATTCGCGCCATCCAAGCGAGTCTAGCCGGCCGAAATTGCCGTCGCCTTCTGCCCCCCCCCCACACACACACACACCTCCTATCGGGTTTGGTGTTGCGCACAACTGGCCGCTGGCTCACATTTCGTGCTCTCGCTCCCAATTGGCGGCGAGAAGCTAGCCGCCTGGATGCGACAGACATCCGAGCCGGCGGCTGACTGTTGGGGCCAAGTCGAGTTTTGTTTGCTCGCCGAGCGGCCACTTGGAGGAGCCGGCGGATCGGGCGCGAGCTTGGCGCCGCTCAAACGGCCAGTCAGCCGCCGAGTCCACAGCCTGACCAATGGGCGCGCTTGGCCCTCGGGCCGAAACCGAAGCCGAGGCGGGCAAGCGGGAGGCGCCACTTTGATCAAGAAACGCGCCAAAAGTTGGCACTGAATTCTGGCAGCCAAGCTGTCGTGAATGATGGGCTCTCGGTTGGCCTTTGTCGCTTTGCTTGCGCCGCTCGCATTGGCTAGCGCGGCTAAACTTGGCGAGCGAGCCAAAAGGGGCTGGCTTAGGCTAAATTTGCATACACCAAAAGGTTGTACTCGCAAGGCCCAATCTGGACCTGATTCGTTCAATTCGTGATTAGGTTGACATAATAGGGCCAGACGAGGCGGCGGCGAGCGCGCAATCCGCTTGGCCTGGCCAGCCGAGGGCCAATTTCGTTTTGCGTCGGCGGCCAACTTCATTGGAACGAAAGCTGCAAGAGAACCAAGACATAGGGGCCGAGATCGGCAGCTCCACTCCTACGCATTCGAATACGAATTCGCATGGCCGATCGGCTGGCAGTGGAGCCAGTGCACCTGGAATATCAGCTGAACGCTCGTTCGACCAGCTCGCCTGGCCTTGCTTTACAATCAAAGCTGGGCCCGCTAATAATGACTGCGTCACACGTCGGATCAAGCGAGGCCGCTCTTTGGGGGCGTCAACTCGGAATAAGTCTGCGCGTAGCACGTTGACAGAGCGACAATGGGATCCGTGCGTCCGGCTGGCGACAGGCGCTAGCCAACCCCAGCAGCCAGCTACGGGCAACACGCCTTTGCGAGCGGAGCAGCGCGGACGGAGATGTTGGCAACAAGGCTGGCTAGCGACGACTGCGGCGGCCGACAGGTTTCGGCCCCCCAGTAGCCCCAGCTTGGACGGGCGCACCTGGCGCTGCGAGCGTGGCCGGCGGGCGGCGCCTAGCGACTTTCGCGCGTTCCTCCAGGACGAGCGGCCGGCGGGCGCACGCACAAGTGTGCGAGAATGCGAAGCGGCCGCGCGGAGAAGCGCGCTCGCAAATGTGCGCTTGTGTATGGGTGTGTGTGTGTGTGCGCGCGCGCGCGACCTAGCGACGTTCGCGTGCCCAGCGCCCCAAGCTCGGCCGATCGTGCTGCCTTAGCTCGTACACACGGCTCTTCATTAGACCCCCGCTCGGTCCGTCCTGTATGCGTCTTACGTGGCGCCACACTAAACAGCGGCCGGCCGCCTCGAGCGCCGCGCGAGCTCGCCGGAGCCGGCAGAGGATGGAATGGGCGCCACCAGAGACGAGACGAGTCGAGTCGAGTCGCTTGCTCGATTGCAAGCGTGAGCGATTAATGGGCTATGATAGCGCGCGTGCACAAACACACACACACACACACTCGCTAAACATTGGACCTGGGGCGCACTGGCGGCCATTGTTGCAGTGCGTCTAGCCGGTGGGCTGGCCAACTGGCTCCAACTGGATTGGGCGCCAAATCCGCGCTTTGGGGCGCGTGGAGTCGGCGAGTTGCGGCCCAAAAAGCGTAGCATGCGCGTGCACTGAAGGCGGTGGAGCCACGCGGGGCCGCCGAGCGAGTGGCGTGGTTAGTAGCGAGGCCCAAGTTTCAGTCAGATCGGCGTTGGGTGCCAATGCAACTGCGCTAGCTAGCGTTGCAACAGTGGGGCTATTTTTTGTTTTCGCCTAAACTCCAGCACAGCGACCCTATGCGACGGCAACCGTTGGGCCAGCCGAGTGAGAAGGAGGCAGCAAGAGGGAGACAGCGAGCGAGCGTGCGAGCAAGCGGCTGAACGGGAACGGGCGAGGGTTGATTTTCAGACTCTACGCTACGATCTGGCCCACTCCCAGCTGAGGCCAAACCGAGCCCAAGAGCGCGCGTCCAGGATTGAGAGGAGAAATTTCCCTTTTCCAATTCGTCCCAAACTATCTCTCTGCCCCCAAAACTCTCGCGCTTCAAACCCAGCCCCAGCCAATGGAAAGCTCCCCACAACAACCCCATCTCTTGCCCATCCATTCATGAGCCGGCCGAAGAAGCCAAAGTAGCGCGCAAGCAACCGCAAGCTCCAATTCAATCAGCGTCCTAATAATACCAAAATATCCGGTTATAAATAGGAGCAAAACGTTGGAAAAGTCTCAGCAGATCAAGTGGCGGCTGATACTAACTTACAATATAGGAGTGTTCCCTAGAATTGAATGCTAATTCAGTCGCGAGAAAGCTTATGTAAGATTGGACTAATAGAAAGAAGTCGACAAACTTTTGTCCCAAACTCATTGTGATTCGTTGTTGTTGTCGTTGTAGTTTCTCTATTGCCCCAGATGAAGTTACAAGCCACTGTTGCCGCATTCAAAAGGCCAGTTTCATATCCATCGTTGGTTCAATAATACTTCAAGTTTAGCAGACAAGCTGGCTGATATTGTGACTGGGGGCGCCATTATCGCTGCTTAAAATAACACGCAAATTTGGATTCAACTCAAGGCCGACAGCATATGCGCATTTAAGGCTTGATTTCAGTCCAAATTTGGCAATTTATAGCAACAAAACAGATTGACAACGAGCTCACCGTGCAAAGCGAGCGCACGAGTGGTGGAGACAATTTTGTTTCGATCGAGGGCAACTTATGGCCGATAGAGGCGGACAATCAGCGGTCCGAGTCGAAGGAGCCTCACAGTGATGCAGGAGAGTGCTGAGACAACGCAAACAAATCCAAGCCAAGCAGATGCAAACACAACCAGCCAAACAGATCGCCTTTGTACTAGGAGGGACGCTCGGAAGGAGCCCAGCACGAATCCCAACTCCGGCCACCAGAAACAACAGCGAGCCGCCAGAGGCCAGGCAAAGGTTAGCGCGCAAACGGCTGACGAGCAGGTGACACTAAGTCCAGCAAGACTCAGCACCATTCTCAATGATCCAAGTCATGGCAGCACAAATCTGCTCAATCTGGCAACCATCGACAATGCCTTCTTCAACCAACAGCAGCAACTGAGGGCCGAGCAGCAACAGCAGCTGGCCCGTCCCACCAGCTCGCCCTCCTCCAGCACCTCGACCGAGTGCCTGACCTCCGAGCGCACCTTCAACTCAGCCTCCACCACCTCGGCCTCCTCCTCGGACTCGACTCCCTACTTGGGCGGCGGCGGCGGCGGCGGCGGAACTCGAGCCCGAAATGTCGCCGGCCAACAGCAGCAGCAGCAGCCGCAGCATCAGCAGGACCAGCAAGCCGCCACCGATGGACTCCAAGCGCAACACCCGAGGCATCATGGCAACAAGGATCACCTGCATCAGATATCTCAATCCGACACCACCGACGATATACAATCAATAAGTTCACAATTCAACCTTTGCCTAGTGAGCAATCCGCAGGGCCAACAGCAGCAAGCACTCGCTATGCAATCAGGTCCACCCCAAACCCCCCAGCCCCATCACGACCAAGTCCATCCGCAGCCGCCCGACCGACAGCCCTGCGTCGAGTCGGCGCCTTTTATCCAAGGCCACGGTCATTACTTCACCAAAAAGACCTTCCATAAGCCCACCTATTGCCACCATTGCGCCGACATGCTATGGGGCCTCATTGGCCAGGGTTACATTTGTGAGGTTTGCAACTTTGTTGTTCACGAGCGATGCATGAAAACGGTTGTATCCTGTTGTTCAACTGTTGCCTCAAGCGCAATCAAGAATCCAATGCCACACTGTTGGACTGACGCTCATCCGAAGAGAAAGTTTTGCAACGTTTGTAGGAAAAAGATTGAGGATAATGCAAACGCAATAAGGTGCAGCGTTTGCGAATACTGTGTTCACTTGGAGTGTCAGGAGTTTAGCATTAGCGATTGTCGCGAATGCGCCACTTACGTACCTGACCAATCACTACGAGATGTTATCCAACAGCACCACTGGCGCGAGGGCAACCTGCCCCAGAATGGCTCCAAATGTTATTGGTGCAAGAAATCCTGTTTTAGTGCCGAGTGTCTGACTGGTATGCGCTGCGAGTGGTGCCAAATAACGGTTCATGCAAGTTGCTTGAAACATGCGCCTCGTGAGTGCAATCTGGGTAGCCTACAGTTAATAATGTTGCCACCATATTGTGTTAGCATCCCAAGAACCGACGTGCCCATGGAAACAATCATTGGCGTTCAAAACCGCTACAACTACAGTCTGAACCCATCCTCATCAACGGGCGCCGCTGCCTCGGCTAGCTGCACCGGATTGGCCAACTCAGGCTCCGGCGGCTCAATGGGCGCGGGCGGCCCCATTGGCCCATCGGCCATTGCGGCCGCTAAGCGGGACAACCTATCGCCGCGTAGCACTAGCGAGGACTTCTGCCAGTCAGCCTTGTACTATCAGCAGCAGGAGGATTTGTTGTCGCGCGATAAGGACGAGGAGATGTTGCGTGTCTATGATGGCAATAGTTCAATGAAGAAACGCTCCTTCAGGTTGATCTCCGTCCATCGTGCGGCCTCGCGCGAAAACCTCATCGCCGCATGTCTCAGGGCCTTCTACATCCACGACGATATTGGCCACTATGCTCTAATCGACATTTCAGACGGCGAGAGGGAAATCGACGAGCAATATCCACTCGCGAGTCTGATTGGAAAGCGCGACAAACAGCTCAGGCCGCCGGCCGTCCTGCTCCGCTATCGACCGCCTGACTCCTCAATGGGCTCAATCAAGGTCTATCCCGGCCGCTTGAACGTGACCGACCTAACCTACTGTAAGGTTATGGTTACGAGCGATACTAGTGTCGATGATATCATGAAACAGGCGCTTGATAAGTTTAAACTGAAGTCGAACGACTTGAGCAGGTATAGGCTGGTTGAGGTGTCGCTGGATAAGGGTTCCTCGGTGCACGAGCGCACAATGGACAACCAGGAGTGTCCTTGGGAGATAATCAAGAACGTTGCTAGAGAATCGGTGAGGCAAAAAGAGAATACTAGATTCTATTTACAACAACAGGACGAAGTCTATTGCTCGAGTGTCGCCATATTTGTTGGTAACCTGCCGACTAATTTGTCGCAAAAGCAATACGAATCTATGCTGATGGAGCAACTTGGAAAACCTTACAGATTCAAGCAAATTAATCCCATCTATTACGAGTACGGGTCTTGTATTATAACCTACGATAATGCTGACATCGCGGTGAAAGCCTTTTACATGTTGCGCGAGTCAACGATCAAATTTGGTGATGAGACAAAGGGGCTGGTTGTACTTCTTTTGCCAAACATAATGCCTGATCTGATACCGAATGGAGTTAGGGTAAGTCAACTGGATCCAAGTTTCTTGTTAAAGCCCATTCAGCAATCTCACACTTAACTAACTAAACATTTGCCCAAACGCTTACTTAGCCGCTTTTGGTGTTTGTTAATGTTAAAAGCGGTGGCTGCCAAGGACTCGATCTAATCACGTCATTCCGGAGGCTCCTAAATCCTTATCAAGTTTATGACTTGGAAAATGGCGGCCCATTGCCTGGTTTGTACGTGTTTAGAAAGATTCGTGACTACAAAATCCTTGTTTCTGGAGGCGATGGCTCAGTTGGTTGGGTCTTGCAATGTTTGGACAACGTTGGCCAGGATTCAGAGTGCCAGTCCCCGCCCTGCGCCATAATACCGCTCGGTACAGGTAACGACCTAGCCCGTGTTCTCAGATGGGGCTCTGGATATACAGGAGGTGAGTAGGCTCAGTTCAATCCTCTCGAGTTGATAGATCGATTTCAAACTAAGTCCAACTATCCCCTTGAACATGTCTCCGCTTTCGAAATCGTAGCCGAGGATCCAATAAACTTTCTAAAGGACATAATTGATGCTGAAGAAGTTATCTTAGATAGATGGACGGTAGTATTTCATTCGGACGAAGCGAGCAAGCAGGAGTTTCCAAGCGCTTTGATAATGACACCCGGTGCTGGCAGTGGTGCCGAGGATAATGCGGCCATATTTGTCATGAACAACTACCTCGGCATAGGATTGGATGCAGATCTGTGTCTAGGGTTTCATAATGCACGCGAGGAAAACCCGGACAAATTCAACTCCAGGTAAGTGGCTCATTTTAGTAGAGATGGCTCACTTCCTCCTCCGAAGCTCGACTCACCTGTCATCTAATCATGCACGCTCATGCTCTCAATCGCGTAGACTGCACAACAAGGGCGTGTACGTCAAACAGGCAATAAGAAAGATGGTGAACAGGAGCTCATGGAACAATTTGAACAAAGCTATCAGGTTAGAGGTTGATGGAAAACCAATTGCCTTGCCCCATATCGAGGGAATAATCATATTGAACATACTGAGGTAAGTACAGCTTCCCGAAATCGATCAGTAAAATGACGACCACGACGACAATAACAACGACAGCAAAACAAACCACTCATCTGAATGACTCGTCTATCAATCTTTACGACAGCTGGGGCTCCGGGGCCAATCCATGGGGACCCGAAATAGAGGAGAGGTTTTCCAAGCCAACCCATTACGATGGAATGCTCGAGGTAGTTGGAGTGACTGGAATTGTTCACATGGGCCAAATCCAAAGCGGACTAAGTAGGGCCATCAGAATAGCCCAGGGCGGTAGGGTAAGTCAGCCTCTGAGAACTGGAGGACGCTTCAGATAGATGGTTTACCTGTCTCGTTTGGCTAACTCGCGTGCATACACAGATAAAAATCCGCCTTAATACTGAAATGCCAATTCAAGTGGATGGAGAGCCTTGGGTTCAATCGGCTTGCGAGGTTAACATAATACGATCTGCGCTGAAGGTAGGATACAGAATTACTTTAATTGCTTATAATCCCACACAATAAAGCATTATAGCAAACTATGATGACTAACAGAGAAAATAACCATGTTAACCTCAGGCAACGATGCTAAGGAAAATCAAGATGAAACGTAGGAACACAGAGCCTTCAATCAATCAAGACTTAGAGAAAGGGATCTGTATGGGCGAGAAATTTAATTCATCTAGTCATGATAGGTCTGAGGATAGAGATTAAACTGCAGAAATTAGACTAAGTGATAGATTTTCCTGCAAAAGTGGCCACTATGGTTGCCTTGATTCTGGCTCCATGCTCTCGTTGTATCCGGGTCTCGAGGCTGTCTGGTCTCCGAGTTGATCCGCGCCAATTTGATTCGCGGACTCATCGGTTGGTGCCATGGTGGTAGTGGATCCATTTTGGGTCATTGTCTGAGAGCCGAGTCCGCTTGAGTCGGTTGTGTCTGTCACGGTTGAGGTCGGGGAATCATTTCTATCTGGATCGATCGAGCTTGAGGGGTAAGGCCCACTGGTGACCTCAACTGCCTCGGGGACCATAGTTGAGGCTTGAGTGGAGGTCTCAAAACCGATTTCTGGATCTCTCGCGCCAGTGAACGTGTGGGTTTCCAAAGTCGGCGCGGCGTATGATTTCATGGCGGACTGGTAGACATTGTAACTGGGCTGGGCCGGCAGGTAAAAGTATGGGCTATACGTGGTGTATGTCGGCCGGCCATCGAACCTAACCATCGGTGCCACCATCTCGCCTGCTGGATAAGCTGGCATTCCAAATCCTCTGAACTCTGATTGATAGGGCATAGAACGTGCCAACTGTCCGTCTAGTTGGGGCCCAGAGTTCTGCCAGCTTCGTCTTGTTGGATAGATGCACTCGCTAACGATGAACTTGTTCGGTCCATACCTTTGAATCGTCCGCCACACGATTGGATAGGCTGCTGTTCCGGCCACGAGTAGATAAAGGATCAGGATTTGAATTTTTAGGTCAAGCATGATGATGATGAGGGATGTTGGCGTGGGTAGTTGTAAAGCTCGGAAGATCACAACTGCGAGTAAGGCCCGCTGGGACGAGTTTTGTCTTCTTATACCCAGTCCCCAAGATATACCAGGCAGAGTCTATTCTCGCTGGACCTCTGATGGATGGTCAAGTGGAAATACCACCCTGTGAGTCATAGGCGCCAGTGCACTTGTTAACTGACCAAACTGCGCTGCGGACTGCAGCCTACGGTGTGCTTGTGAGCAAACAAAGGGGAAAGTAGAGTAAACAACCCTCAGTAAAGATAAGAGGTTTGAAATAATAATTTGAATTAAAGGCGAGACAAACTGGTTAAGCAACGAGTAGGTTGTCTTTGATGTCAATAGATTCAACAGTAGAATTTTATGCTGCTGAATCAACTTATTCCTCCTGTTGCAGTTGGTAGAACAGCACATAGGCACTTCGGGTAACCACGTTATTTGAACTTGTTGGAGTAACTAGGGCATCATCAAAACTGTACCATGATTGTTGGGGGGCATTCTTTGCAAATGCGGTATAGTGACCACCTCCTAGCCCACCAAAATGATTTGCAACACCGATCAGATTATACATCAGTTGTTTCTGCTTCCTCTGATTGGGGTTCAAGACATAACATGACATGTCCAGATTCTCGACGGGAAAATCCACCAAGGTGTCAATCTTGTCTCGCCAAGAACGCGAAAATGAGAATCTTTTCAGGTGTATAATCAGAACTTTGGGTAGAGACCAGATGTCGAACTTCTTGGTTGCTTGTTGGTGCTTCTTGCATTTCGGACAGTACCAGGGGTCATCAGCTCCAAGGCGTTCTAGATTAGTAAATTGGGTTATACAATCCTTCAGTTGAAGGGTGGGTTTCGGAGATACTTTGGGGGTGAAAACATGAGCCGAATCGCCAAATTTTGACTGGCGTATATGGGCGAATTGAGGCAAGGATGCTGTAGTTGGGGTAAAAGTCGCACCTAGATAAAGCTTGGAACTGTAATCACACTCTTTGTTATCGCTTGTGAGCCGTTCTATCGAGTGGTTACCAAATGAGTTCACGATACATAAATCAAATGCTTTAGCTTGAAAGTTGCTGCCGTTGCCATTCGACTCTAGGTCGCCTGTGCCGGTATCCATAATTTCGTCTCCGTCATCTGTTGAATCAGCCATTTCGTTGGAGTTGTCATCCTCGCAATCGGTCGAATCGAGAGCTGATCCAATCAGCTGGGACGAGTTACTATTCTTTGAAGATTCTGATTTTCCCTCGCGGAAGAGGGGTACCTCAGGCGGCGTTGACAGCTTAATCCAACTTCGATAGGCCTTTGCATCTGCCTGCAATTTTTCGTGGAACTCATCCGTTAAGTTGCTCAAACTAGCTATGGTGCTCCTGTAGAGTGTTTCGAACTTCAAATCAGGGACATGCAGAAATAGCGGTTTTGCTATGACCGTACCGGCAATGGAGTTCTTGTTCTTTCGTTCTCTTAGGTAGAGAGGCACCACATAATTTGATGCCTTCTCAACAACAACAACATCATCACTGATTTGATTGTAATGTTCATTCGATTCGTACACCTTGCTAATCCTACCGTCAGACGACAGCTCCGCCACCACTAGATTATCCTGCTTAACCTTATCTGACTGTGGACTCTTTTCCTCGTTTATAATTCGTGCGACAATCTCACAGATCTCACTAGCTGGCCCAGATCTTGGAACTTGCATCTTGCAGCTTTTGGGATAGTTTTCTGGATTCGCGTATCCAGCATATTCTTCGATTGCCCCACTAAAAGACGTAATAGCCCCTCCAAACTGTTTGACCGTTTTAATCTCTTCATAGTCAAGAGTAGTAGATGCAACTTTGATCCTCGAGGCATCAACACGACTTGGGGCGGAGAGAAACGTCAAATTGACTTGCTTTTCACGTTTCACGGGCAATGGCAAGGACAGGTAGCAAAACGGATCAAAAGTAACACTAACCAACTTGCAACCGGGACATACGAGGGTTGATTTCAACATGGCATGAAACGTGTCAACGACAATCGAATCATTACGCTTCTTGTAGTTTGACCAAGATTCTTCAGCAACAATCTCATCTGGTCGGCGATCAATATCGTTCTTGATTTCAATGTATGGTTTGTTACGGATTCGATTCAAATCTTCGTGTAGCCCGTCCAGTAAAAACGCCATGAGTTCCTGACAATCTTGTTGAGCGAACCCGTTGAATTGTGGAGCGAATCGGCTTACGGCACATTTGAATTCTCTTGGCAAAAAGGACGCATTGTTGCCACTCCACATCACCTTGATCAATTCAGCATAAGTGCGAGCTATTTCGCCGTGCATACCGAGAGGATTGTCGATATTGATATCGCCCACAAATTTGTCTTCCAAAATGTAGTTTGTCAATGGAGGAGTATTGGACAAGCATTGCAAGGCCGCGTTCATGAAACAAGTGTTACCCATATTTGAGAGCCCGCATAAGCCTGGTTGTGCCTTCGATGATCGTGTAGAAACCGTACCATAACGAGGTTTTGAGCTTGGCCAGGTACCATCAGCATTGATTACTTCAAGAGTCACTATTGTTGAGTCAGAGACACCGATATCTGCTAGAGTCTGTGCCAGAGATCCTTCCTTAGTTGATGTGGATCCTGCAGTTGAGTCCAATGTTGAGGTAGATAGAGCCGAAGATCTAGTTGTAGGCGAGGTTGATGAGTCAGGCAATGGTATTGGTTTGTTCATAGAGTTTGCAGCTTGACGAGTGACAACTGTGGGCTTGGTTAGATTGGCTGAGGGATTAGTGCTAGGCATTGGTGGCGGTGTCGGAGGGGGTTTGTTAGGTGAGGAAGTTTGAACATTATCAGCTTTCGATGATGACGATAAAACTCTAGGTTTGAATGTGTAAACTGAACTGTTGATCCATAGCATGGTTTCACGATCTGAATTTACATTGAACAAACTTCGCATCTCCTGTTGTAATTCGTCAAGTGTTGTTATTCGACTAAATGATCGCTCAACAGTGGCCTCCTTACCACCGTATAGGCACAATCTCAAGCTTATTGGTCGAATCTCGACTATCGCCTGACCAGGTGTCACCTCAATAACCCTCCTTTTTATGGCGTGATTGATACTCGTTATGCCGTAAGTTTCCTTGAGTAAGTTCCAACATTTCTCGGGCACTACAATGAAATGACCTTCAGCCTCACTTAAATCAGTACGTAGCGGCCTACTATCGACACTAACCGCGTCGGCCATAGGTTGCTTGAATTTGCCACCTCCACTAGAGGTGGTTGAATCTGCGGGGGAGAATCCGTTTGAGAATTTGGTGCAACTAGTGATGGGTTGAAATAAGGCGCTATTGTCGATGGCGCCGGGAAAGGTGCTTTTGTCGCCTGATTCATGATAAGCCTTGCACATGTCGTACCATTTCTTGTCTAACAAATACCAAGTATCCCCTGGCTTGAGTGGAGAATTAATAAGTCTGACTATCTCGTCGAAATCGAGTTGCCTTCGCTGGTGCATGTTTGATTCAGAACCGATTATTGTGATGATAATTTCTAATAATTTGGGCTTCCTCGGCAGGCGATGATAAGAGGCCAAAGATTTATAATGATCGAGATATTTTCAGCTGGTCTCGAAGGAACCACAGACACTTGATACTAAGAAATCATATATTCAGACCCAACTAACAACGGTCTGCATTCAATAACAAGAGAGCGTTGACGGACGTGCCATAGTGATTGCGAGAAGCAAAGAACAAGTCTAATAATGATAAACAGTCACAGCAAACCTTTCTCCAATTCCTCAAGCTCTCACCGTCATCGTGGATCTCGTTTATAAAGTAAAAATTTCTGTAGACTACCATCACCAGGGGGCGAAAGAGAGGAGGCAAAATATTCTTACTCTTCGTCTACCTAATATACCATCGCCAATATTCTACTCCCCGTCTTTCCCCTTATGCCCCGCCGCTCTTGAAATGGATCTTGAAATGTTTCAACAAATTCTATGAGGCAAAGATAATGATCGCGACAATATTGTCGTGCTGCGGCTGGATAACCTTAGCTGAGTATCCCCCTGTGTCTGTATATTTGTCCCCAATATTAGGATGGTTAGGGCAAAAGATCTGTTTAAAATCTAAACAGGGATTCCTCTCATCTCCTCCTCTGAAACTCATGTGCATGACAGAGAATTCTTATTGCAATCCATTTTAGTACTGTTCCCTTGTAGACTCTGCACATGCCGAAGCCGCTCTCAGAGCATCCCTCTGCGCTCCAAGGGAACTGTTGCCGCGCGTCTGCAGGCCTCAGCTCGCGAGACTGCAGGCTAACTGCCAAGGATCTGAGATGCAAGATCTTTTAACCAATCGTTTCAACGACCGATCGCAAGTTTGTCAGAAACCTGCGGAATGCTCGCGCAGGCGAATATTGGGTTACATGGCCAGAGCAACTGTGAAACTGATTTGATCAACAATTCTCGCTGTGTTACTCAACAGCAAAGCTGCCTGGGAACCAGAAGCTTGGCAGAGTGACTCCAAATGCGCACTCTAACCATCCGGACTGGTCCCCTCGGAGGCGCCTCACTGGCTAACTCTCTGGCAGGCAATCAACAACACTGCCGAACATCTCCCAGCACCAAAGCACCCCATAGACTGCCCCCGTGTCACCTGCCCGGCCGAGATGCGGCTAGTCAAGTGTTGAAAGAGTTTGGCGGCGCCCATCCTCTTGCTTGGTAGTTTTCTCGATGTATTCCAATGCGAAGAGACAGTGTTCGCGGCGAAATTGAAGGAAGCACTCAGAGGAGATCCCGGATTGAGCCAAAAAATATTAGACTATATCGACATGATTGCCACCCTTGCATCCCTTGCGAAGAGCAGACCTGCGACAAGTGTCCTCCCTGCCCAAAGCCCCAGAAATGTTTGTCACCTAACACAGACGAACGTTGCCCTCCACCACCAGACCATTGTGAGTGCTTAAGTCGGAACGATTCAACTCAGAAGTCGAGGACAATACACTCACTAGGAGGGCAAGATGATGATGAGCCAAGAGTCTCAAACACTCCTACTCTAGCATCTCCATCGAGCCCACCAACGAAACCGACACTAAAATTCAAGCATCGGTGGACACCAGCGAGTTTCAATTCTTCATCGCCGTCAGCAATGAGGCTCGAAACCGATCCTAATTCAACACAACACCACGCTGGCCAGACTCAGACCACCCACGTATTAGGTGCAAAGTTGTTCAAGAAGCACATTAACGCGATTGCAAAAGATGAGAAGGTTCGGTCTAACATAATGAAGGTGCTGGCTGAGATTCCAAACACAAGCGGCGGACGAGAGGCTAAGCTGGCCGAGGAGATTCTTGCACGCTTTGGAGAGAGGCCGCTGCCGATGGCCACACTCGATGGGCGAAACTTCACCCTCTCT
>Ga0268249_1000059_pt1 | contig 68062 bp, 32 predicted proteins | sample AgamicAtPe_FD_200257 | JGI IMG/M metagenome (GOLD analysis project Ga0268249, IMG submission 200257) | Agave microbial communities from Guanajuato, Mexico - At.P.e (v2) (version 3) | ecosystem: Host-associated > Plants > Phyllosphere > Phylloplane/Leaf | place: Guanajuato, Mexico | collected... | reverse complement strand
ATACATAACATCTCTATCAAATTGATCTATTATACCTGAAGCATTGAAACTTCCACCTCATCGAAAATCACGTGGACTTTTAAACATTCAGCTTGGCCCGTACCGATTCGTTCCAACTAGTGGATTTATTCAGCCGGCATCATGAAAAGCACGGGAGTTAACGACTTTGATAAACTTCTCGATCGGCTGGAGATTGACAACAAGACTTACAAATTTTACAACTTGAACAAGCTTAACGACGAGCGTTATGGTAAGTAATTGCTTCAATCTAATCGAACCTCCACGCACCCGAGATGTTAACAACCACGTAATTAATCTCATTTACAGAGCGATTACCCATATCAATCAGGGTCCTATTAGAGGCAGCGGTCAGGAATTGTGACAATTTTTCAATCAAGCCCAACGACATTGAGAAAATTTTAGATTGGAAGAAAAGCCAGAACGCGGTCGACAATGACATTCCATTCAAACCTGCAAGGGTTCTATTACAAGATCTGACAGGTGTTGCAGTTGTTGTCGATTTTGCTGGAATGCGGGATGCCTTCACAGAATTAGGTGGCCAAGCAGAAAAAATCAATCCACTTTGCCAAGTTGATTTGGTTGTCGACCATTCGGTGCAAGTTGATTTTGCAAGGGCGTAAGTAGCAGCAGCAGCAAATTGTAGCTGATTGGGAGCTTCAAGATTTGATCGATTATATCCTCTGAGGAAACACGGGGTGTTGCCGTCTGTTCTTTGTCGTACACTGTGCAGCTCCACTAAAACTGACCCGGGCATGTCCGATCATTTAAATCTCCGCTAAGCTTGATGAAAATAGTCCGTGAACAACGATCTCGTTTTCAGTTTGATGACAATAGAAGGATAGGTGGATCATATAACTTAGGTCGACCATCGGCCATTGGTCAAGCATCGTCATCTGGTCTGTGTAACGAGTGTGATACGTTCAAGTACTGTCAGTATGCACGTAACCTGAGTGATGATCATATATCGCCTGCGAGATCTCAAAGATCTTGGGTCAATGGGGACGTGCAAAACCGACGTAGCACCCATATGACGAGCAGGCTTCGACCGAATCATCATATCGTGACCGAGAAACTGAAGCTGCGATATAAGACGTGCCCGTTTCATCGAGAGCTTTCACTAGGGTAGAGAGAAGCACATTATCAGTCGACAGTCTACATGGCTTGCAGTTCACTAATCAATTTCAATCTCTATCTCTTGTGACCTTCAGGGCTGATTCTCTTCAGAAGAACCAAGATGTCGAATTCGAGCGAAATAAGGAGAGATTCCGTCTATTCAAATGGGCTACTAAGAGCATGGATAACTTCCGCATAATACCGCCCGGGTCAGGCATAGTCCACCAGATCAATTTGGAATACCTAGCTCATGTCGTGTGCAAGGACAAGAACGACATTCTCTATCCGGATTCATTAGTTGGTGCCGACAGTCACACTGTCATGATAAACGGTCTTGGAATTGTTGGATACGGATGTGGAGGAATTGAGTGTGAGGCAGTTATGCTTGGGCAAGCATTATCAATGCCTATCCCGCAGGTTGTTGGCTACAAGTTGGTCGGCCAACTCAACACGTTCGCTACCTCAACGGATCTAGTTCTAACTATAACTAAGCATCTGAGAACTGTCGGCGTAGTTGGTAAATTTATAGAGTTCTTTGGACCCGGATTAGCGAAACTGTCACTGGCAGATCGAGCTACCATAGCGAACATGTGTCCAGAATATGGAGCAACAGTTGCATTCTTCCCAGTTGATGACAAGACTATTTGCTACCTCAAACAATCCGGACGAGATCCTAATCTCATCCGCTATGCTGAGAAGTATTTAAAAACTGTGAAGATGTTCCGAAACGATTTCAATGATGTAACGGAGGATCCAGAATTTTCCCTCACACTCGAACTAGACTTGAGCACTGTTTCCCCTTCTGTCAGTGGGCCGAAGCGACCACATGACAGGGTTTCACTGAATGAATTCAAGCAAGACTTTCAATCTTGTCTGAGTGCACCTGTTGGTTTCAAAGGATTCGGCTTGAGTCAGGCGCAAATCGAAAGCGCTCCAGTCGCGTTCACCTATGAGGGGCAGCAGTACTATTTGGAACATGGGTCGGTAGTTATAGCTGCAATCACAAGCTGCACAAACACATCAAATCCATCTGTTATGCTAGGAGCTGGCCTTCTAGCGAAAAAAGCTGTTGAGAAGAATCTTAAAGTCAAACCTTACATCAAGACAAGTCTCTCACCCGGAAGCGGTGTTGTCACTTATTACTTGAAGAATTCAGGAGTTCTCCCATATCTGGAGAGACTAGGCTTCTATGTGGTTGGTTATGGCTGCCAAACATGTATTGGCAACTCGGGGCCTCTTGAATCCTCTGTTGTTGATGTTATAAAGGACACTGACCTGGTCACCGTCGGAGTGTTGTCCGGTAATAGAAATTTCGAGGGTCGTGTCCATCCAATGACACGTGCAAATTATCTCGCCTCACCTTTAATTGTTGTCGCATGTGCCATTGCTGGCAAAGTTATCGACTTTGAAAACGAGCCTCTTGGTCACTCTGATGACGGAAAGCCTGTCTTTTTGCGGGATATTTGGCCAACAAGGGAGGAGATCGAGCTCACCGAGCAAGCTCATGTAGTTGAATCGATGTTCAGGGAAGTTTACAGCAACATTGAACAGGGTAACAAGAACTGGGCCGAACTTGATGCACCGAAGAGTCTGCACTACCCATGGGAGTCCAGATCAAACTACTTAAAGAAACCATTTTTCTACGATGGTGTCTCTAAAAATTTCCTCTCAAAAGACATATCCAAAATCAACGAAGCAAGAGCACTGCTCTATCTGGGTGACTCTGTTTCTACGGACATGATCAGCCCAGCAGGAGCCATAAGCCGTACGAGTCCCGCTTATCGCTACTTGATTGAACGAGGTGTACAGACGAAGGATATAAATTCGTATGGGTCCTATCGTGGCAATGACGCCGTGATGATACGCGGAACCTTCGCTAATATTCGTTTATCCAACAAACTTTTAGGCGGCGTGCAGAAACCTAGGACATTGTATCTTCCGACAATGGAAGAAATGGATGTTTATGATGCTGCGATGAAGTATAAAGAGGACGGCACTCCACTAATAGTCATTGCCGGGAAAGAATACGGTTGTGGCTCGAGTAGAGACTGGGCTGCGAAAGGTGCGGTTGGTTTAGGGATCAAGGCAGTGATTGCGGAAAGCTATGAGCGCATTCATCGCAGCAACTTGATTGGGATGAGCATATTACCATTACAGTTCTTGGAGGGGCAAAATTCTGAGAACTTGAAGCTGACTGGCTATGAGACATTCACTATAAACATAGGGGAAAAACTATCACCACGTCAGAGAGCAACCATACATGTCAAAGGGGGCGCTGTCGATGAATTCCAAGTATTGGTCCGCTTTGATACCGAGGTTGAAATAGAATATTATAAACAAGGAGGAATCTTGCACTACATGCTCAGGCAACTTCTCAATCATTGAATGGCCTTAATGGGCGCTCAGGGCTTCAACTCTACCCAGCGGACTCAGACTGAAGATTCTAGTTGCATTTATCGAAAACTCTAGTATCACAGGGGTGAATAAAAACTAGCGCAATGTATCGAACAATCTACCGATTTCACGAAAATTTGCTTGCTTTGCATAACTATTCCCATGAATGAGGAGTCTTTAACAGCATGTGAGTGATTGGTGGCTTGGTTCTGGCACGGCTAAGATGTCTCGATTGATCCGAGAAGAGCGAGGCTTCATTGAGATCGAGTAAAGTCCCGGCCCGTCTTGAACATAATCCGTCTGTGATAACAATAAGTAGAAATATAATCTGACTAACCTAGTAGCCCAATCTTCAGAAGAAAGATGAAACTGATCACAGTTTCGCTATGGCTGCTCATAGGTCACGCTATTCGAGTATCATCCGCAAACCCAATCGGCGCCGGCGATAAGCTCGTACTAACAAATGATATAACTCATGCCAACGATGCTCATGAGCCACCGGAAGCCCAACTGAGTCCAATCATCTTGCTGCCAGGTGATGGTGGGAGCCGGCTACAAGCTAAACTTGATCGGCGCGATGTTTCTCACCACTATTGCGAACGAAAGTCGAGCGACTGGTTTGACTTGTGGCTGAATCTATCGAACCTTGTGCCGTTTGCCATCGATTGCTGGGTCGACAAGTAAGCAATTCAAAATGTCCAAGAAACGATAAGAATATCGCGCCTTCCTCTAACGTATTAACGAATCCCCTCAAACAGTATGAAGCTGGTATACAACTCGACAACTCGCAGAACTCAAAACTCACCAGGAGTGAGTGTTCGAGTAAATGGTTTTGGGAAGACTGAGTCCGTTGAATATGTTGATCCAGCTAAAATTCATGGGACAAACTATTTCGACTCTCTTGTTAAACAATTCGTCGCCCTCGGATATGAAAGGAACAGAAACATCTATGGCGCCCCGTACGACTTCCGCCGCGCCCCAAACGAACTGCAGGATTATTTTGTGGATTTGAAAGCTCTGGTGGAAAAAGCTTATGAGGACAACGGCAAAGAGAAGGTCGTTTTCATATGTCATTCAATGGGCTGTCTTCATAACTTGTTTTTCCTGAACATGAATTCTCAGGCTTGGAAAGATAAGTACGTGCGCTCGATGATATCTCTATCAGGTGTCTATGGTGGATCTGTTAAAGCTATGAAAGCTTTCGCATCGGGTGACAACTTTGGAGTCATCGTAATACCATCATTAAGCTTGCGTAAAGATGTCCGCACATTCCCGAGTCTCGCATACTTGCTGCCCTCCGAGGAGGTCTGGCCACATGACAAAGTTCTTGTGAAGAATCGGGACAAACTCTATACTGTAAAGGACTATCGACAGTTTTTTACCGACATCGGCTATCCAGTAGGCTATGAAATGTATCTAGATGTTCGTAATCTATCTTTACCTCATGTAGCTCCTGGAGTAGAAGTCCATTGTTTACATGGCCATAAAGTTACAACAATTGAACGACTGGACTATGAAGTTGGCGATTTCCCCGATGCTAAACCAAGGATTGTGTACGGCGATGGAGATGGCACTGTTAATTTGATTAGTCTTCAGGCTTGTGTCGGATGGTCACTTAAACAGGATAAACCACTGTACTACAAGAATTTCACCTCAGTGGACCACATGACAATTTTGACGGAACCGCAAGTACTCGAATACATAGGTGATGCTTTATCGAAGAAACCGATGCTTAACTATCAACAGTTGAGGTTTTGATAGCGATTAAAGTGATCAAGCTCTACACGAACGTGAACCATCGAGAACATAATTCAAAATTCATTTTATTCGATTACAAAGACACTAAAACTATTAATCACGCCAGCTGCCCTCAGGCGCTGTAGTTCTGCCTGGACCTGGTGGCACCCTTTTTGGAGGCTGACTCTTATTTTGGCGCCAATCTGAATCTGCATCTGGATTAGCCCTAGGTCCCGCACGAACTGGTGGAGGCGGCATACGACCCCTGGAAGGAACGGCTTCCGGAGGAAATGGCGATTGTCGAGGTGGATCGAAACCTCCCCGCGACGGCGGCCCAAAGTCTCTGGGTGGTGGTTGCAGCGGTGGTGGTTCAAAACCTCCTCTCGCTGGTGGCCCAAAGTCCCGGGGTGGGAGTTGTCGTGGTGGATCAAAACCTCTAGCTGGTGGATCGAAGCCTCTAGCTGGTGGATCGAAGCCTCTCGCTGGCGGATCAAAACCTCTAGCTGGTGGATCGAAGCCTCTCGCTGGTGGTTCAAAACCACCTCTTGCTGGTGGCCCAAAGTCCCGGGGTGGGAGTTGTCGTGGTGTATCGAAACCTCCCCTTGAAGGAGGCCCAAGGTCTCTGGATGCGAGTTGGACTGGAGGTTCGAAACCTCCTCTCGATGGTGGCCCAAAGTCCCTCGGTGGCGGTTGTAGTGGTGCGTCGAAACCTCCCCTGGCTGGCAACCCAATATCTCTGGCTGGGGGGTTGGGTTTTCGCCAGTTTTTCTTTTCATCCTCCTCTCGTTCTCGTCGCTTTTCTTCCTCCTCGCGGATCTTGCGTTTTTCTTCCTCCTTGGCACGTCTGCGATCCTCCTCTGCCTTCTCCTGCTCTTTGAGCCACTGGGCACGTCTTTCCTCGCGCCGCTTGATTTTTCGGGCTTCTAGTCTGAGCGCTCTTTCTTGCTCTAATTTAGAGTTGAAGGCAGCTAATTTTGCTTCATATGTGGCTTGATGACGCTTACTGACTGTCGCTGCAAATTTCTCCGCCTCGGCTTTCAATTTGTGGAGACGACGAGATAGAGTCTTGGCGAGCTCGCGCTCAGCAAGAATGTCGGCAATCCTCTGGTTTTCACACTCTTCCCAGATTTTGCGGTCGATCTCGCGCCATTTCTCATACTCCTTCTCTAACAAAGGAATCTCTTCCAGTCGCTTGGCACGCTCTAAGTGATCAATCCTTCTTTCAAGACGACGTTGCTTCAGGTACAGCTCTTTTTGTTCCTTCTTCGCTTGTTCCATATCCTCCTTAATACCGGTGGCTTCTATCTTTTGTTTAGCAGCCAATGTCTTAATCTCATTCGTCTCGCGATCTTTTAACTGGCGCTCTCGACTTTCTCTCTCCATTTGAATGCGTTGATTCTCTTCTTCGGCCAGTTTGCGTTTTTTGGCTTCCTGTCTCAGTCGCTCCTCTTGCTCCATTCTGACTCCAAGAATTTCAAGCTGTTTCTTGCGATCGTCGATAAGATTGTGACGGCCAAGTATTGCCTCATGTTCGGCATCTCGATTATGTAGGTATCGGTACATAATATCGATACGCAATCTTTCTCTTCTGCTCTCCAAATTTTCAGGCTCTATCATGGCTCTGGCTTTCAGTAAAGTTGAATAAGTGTTGACAAGTTGCAAGCGAACTTGTTCACTCGGCATGCTTTGAAGATGAGGGCCCTCGACCACTTCCTCTGTCTGAGAAACACACAATTGCGTTCCGAAATGTAAGCTGTTTCGTCGATGATCTATACGGACCTGCAAGTCATTTCGTCTTGCCGCTTCTACTACCATAGTTTCCAAATAAATGACGTCTGCAAAAGGGCACAGCTCGCTCAGACGGTCATACTCTATTGTCTGATATACTTGGGACACGCCTTTGAGAAGCCTCAAGATGGCTATATTTTTGAGGGCTCCGACATAGTTTTTGATATCTAGACAGTCCTCACATTTTTCAATGAACTGGATTATCTTTTGAACACGGTCACAGATAGCGAGAGGGTTAAAGTCGATTTCCAAGTAGCGATATAGATCTTGTAAGGGCGGATACGCATGCTGAAGATAACCCATTCGCTTAAGATCTTTCACAAGCTGAGATCGAGTCGGCAAAACGGTCGTCAGTCCCAATAAAGATGCAAGATTGCGTTGATGTGTTTCCACAGTGTTCTCCTCAGTGTCAACCAATTTATCTATATCTGGCCGATTTGGTGGAATCGGTATAGTCAATGTGGCAATTACGAGTTTTGAGGCCATTCTCTGAACATCCTCTGGTGTGATTGTTTTCTTGAGCTCCCTTGTCAGATGGAACAGGCGGAAAAGCGCGGCGGCATGAAATAGATGACAATCTGCTTTCCAGAAAACAAGCGCCAACTTTTGATAATAGTTCGCCATCAATTGTGGCTTAGGGGGCTTTTTGTTCAGATTCATGAGCCCATAGCGCTTTATGTCGTCTGTCGCTCGATAGGCCTCTTGCCAAAGTTCAATCTGAGTTGCACTCTCTAATTGTATGAGCCTAGTTTCCAGTTGCATAGCCAAACTTTCAGGGTTATTAAGATTGACCATATGAGACTGAGTATGCGTTGGCTGCTGCTGAGCATTCATTTGAGTTTTCCTAAGGTAGTCCATGTGAGTCCTCAGATTATCACACAGCTTACGGAACTCAGTCTTCCGGTTGAACTTGGTGCAAAATTGAAATGCTCGATGAGCTATTTCATGATACAGCGCCTCAGTCCTAACATTGTTTTTCAAAATGTCAAGACACTGACGGTAAGCTTCCCACAGGAATCGAACCCAAGGGATCAATTTAACTCGCTCGGACCTATCTTGTTGATCCTCGCTACTCACAGCACTGAGGAGAATCTCTTCGGGGGTTTGGACGATATCTAGGTCATCGACATCATCAGTGGTTCGAGAGGCGGCTCTGTTCTTGGCCCACTCAGCCTTCTCTTCGGCTAAATCTATGTAACGCCTCACGACATCTTCGAAAGACTTTATGTTTGTCTGCTGACAGATCAGCTTATACTGGAAAATACCCTCCTTTGCGACATAACTCTTTCTAAGGTCTACGGCAAGTTCCAGGTACTTGAACATGATTTCCTCATGAACCTTCTGCCACGACCTATGCCTCTTGGCACGGATGGCATCGCAAAGTGTCTCAAGAGCACTGTTACGCTTTCCAACGTCCATAAACTCTGTTAATTTGGGGTGACATTGCGGAGAGGGTTAGATTAGTAACATGGGTAAGCCGGGTATGATTAATCGACCGAGACCTGATAGACTTACCGTTGGCGCGTTTAAGCGCATTCTCGATTTTTAGGAAAGTGCTCGGCATCTTGATTCGAGGTACTATAAGCGAATCAGCCGATGCCAACAATTGTAAATTATAAATTAGTTCCTCCGGTTATACATGTAAATATCTACCACCATACTAATAGGTCATTCATCGGATATAGAACAGATGGATATGGATTTACCGCAGCTCTGCATGCTGGACTGACGGAAGAATTGGTTCTTGGTGTTCGTGCACATGGTACGATGCGCTTGCGTTGTGAGACTGGCGCCAATTTCAATACTCAAACATTTGGCATGTATCCCGCCTTCGAATGTAACGCAGATTCGTTACAGCCATGAACGCTAGAGGATTTCTAGAAGAGTTTCCCGGGTTACATCTGTTCTTGGTTTCTTGGACCGGGAGCGATAAATATAAACAATCTCACGACGACAACTTACCCGACCGTCGAAACTTTATGGAAGAGTGTGAATTCTTAAGTCGACAATCAATCGACCAACATTTGAGATATGCCCTGCACCCTGGAACATGCTGACTAGATCGGCAATCAAGTCAAAAGCGCAGGCACTAATAAAAGCGCTAGAGTCAAGTAAGGGAGCACGACAGAAGATTATCCTCAAGGATATCAATGAATTGGTCTTGGAAAATCAACAGTCTATCACCCTATTTAGAGGCAAGAAAGACGAGTTTGTCCATTTATCGAGGGATCAAGATGAAACATTGCGAAACAAAGCCCGACAAACTCTTGCCCTGATTGGATTCGCGGATTGTCCTATGTCACCCGGCGTTCGCCTACTATCCATAGATGGGGGCGGCACGCGTGGTCTAGTAAGCTTAGAAATCTTGAGGCATATTGAGAGAGTGACGAAAAAGAGGATTCATGAGCTCTTTGATCTGATTTGCGGCGTGAGCAGTGGTGCAATCATCACAATGGCAATCGGTTCCGGAAAATTCACTCTAGATCAGTGCGAATCATTTTACAGAGATATGAGTGAAAACATATTCAAGACAGACTTTTGGAGCAGTACACCGAGATTGTTGATGAGTCATGCCTATTATGATGCAGCTATATTTGAGAGGACACTAAAAGAAGCCTTTGGAACCACTAGGCTTATAGACCTGGCCTCGGAAGCTAATAGGCCGAAACTTGTTGCAGTAGCAGTTAACGCCCACTCAGTTCAACCATTTTTATTCAGAACATATGCCCAAAATCCATTGGTCGGCAATAGATTTGATGGAACTTGCAAAGCCGAAGTCTGGCAAGCGATCAGAGCCTCTTCTGCAGCCCCCGGTTACTTTCAAGAATTCAAGTTCAATTCCTCAATTCTACTTGATGGTGGGATGCTGGTAAACAATTGTACCGGTGTTGCCTATGCCGAGGCGAAAGTTCTATGGCCAAATGAAAATGTTCACTGTGTTGTCAGTGTCGGAAGTGGAAAGTTCAAGCCAAACGATATCATGAAGACGAATGCGACATCCCTCTATGAGAAAGCTCACGGTCTAGTCTACTCAGCAACAGATACTGAAACTATACACATGATTCTACTCAATCTTATAAAGAACTATTACCGATTTAATCCACAACTGAGCGAAAATATATTGATAAGTGAGAATCGAAAGATGAAATTAGATCAACTTAAACATGAAGCCACTCAATACATGATTGACAATGAGATGCTGATCGGGCACTTAGCTAGACAGCTTACTCAACCTCGCCAACTCTATAAAAGACTGTTGGACTATTGCTGGCCAAGTAAATTGTGATTCAAAGGTTCATGGTTGAACACGCTAGTGTCCATTTTATAAGATAGATGACACTAAGAACTTGATTCACCATTCAGCTTAACTTGAAACAGAGTGCCCAGGCTTAATCGGTAGAATTATGCACCAGTTTCTTGAATTCTGTCAACTCCCAGTGAACCAGTTTTGTTTGAAATTCTATATCTACTAAAATCTTTTGTCATGCGAGTGTCTTTTGTTCGTCACCTCGAGTACGAGTTCAGCGTTCCCATTCCAGTGGTCGAGATTATATCCGGAAACCTTTTAATTGTTGCTGGGCGAACTTAACTAGGGCTCTTATGTGCTACATAGATTGTTTGAGGTAGACTGCCACAAGCACATGCAAGTAGTGTGTTGTGCTGAAGTTCGAGAACTACCGCCCAACGAGAGAGCAGAGGTAATTGCAACTCTGTTTTGCATACAAATTCATTCTCGTAATTGATAAATGATCTGTGCTAGGTAACAAAGAGAAAGAGAGAGAGAGAGAACAACGGCATCACTAGAATACAACAGAGCTATTTGAAAAGTAGCTAAAAGGCTGCATCATAGTATGATACCGCCCTTTTCTAATGAGCATTCATTCGGGCACAATCCACGTAGATAAATCTCGACCTCCATGTTGTATCTTCACCGGATGAAGTTGCGCTCTCGTATGAGCTCGGTTTGAGCTGGTTCATGGCACGATATAGCTCAGCTATGTTTGCGAGTGGACACCTAGATTGCGTGTCGATGCCCATGGCAGATCCAATGGCGAGCATCACCTTTGTGAAACCTCAACAGTGCAACCGCTTTGTTAGTTGCGAGAGCCTTAATGCCGCCTTCTCGCCGTTTTTTGTATCACAACTAAAATAAATAAACTTGGCTAAACTGGATACCCGCTATGCAGACAGCCAACGAACCCCGCAAGTGGCTTCTGTTTTCGCCCAAACATTGGTAGTGCAGTTAACCAGCGGCACAAATCTACCTAACTGTCCCCAACTGCCCCACCCCGAATCCATTCCAGTTTCTCTAGGACCCACTAACAATCTCAGACCAATTGCACTTATGTTTCGGACACGCTACAATAAGCAGCTTGCCTTCCACGATTATTAGATTAGGTTGATTGAATACTAGTGTGGGTGTGAGGTTACCTTGGTGTGATTGAGCTCTTGCAATTTCAGCCATTCGGAACACGAACGAGGAAATGGATGCCACTATTGGCGGCTTGTTGATGAGCGAGAGAGTTGAGGGCCAAGAGTTGGTTTAAGTATATCTTGAGAAAAGTTTACCAAGATATAATATCAAAAGCAAGAATGTTTCTCGAGTTCGAAAGTGAAGAGTCTGTGCAGGCAGAAGGTTTGATATCGAGTTGCGAGTTAAGGAGAAAGGAGGCGGGAGAAATAGATTGTTACATGTCCCATAGAGAACTGGTAGGAGAAACAAAGCGTGGCCCTAAAAAGGAGAGCCTTCGTTCAGTTAACACGGTTCCTATGGTACACGATTTTACCAAAGACCCAGAATGTGTTGAGCACGAACAATTTGATAGAAAATTTTATAAAATTTGCCATAAGTTATCGCCACTAAGGATTCACAGAACTTCTGCTGCTGCTGCTGCTGCCAATAACGTACGCTCCCATAGAAGGCCAAGCTTTCGCTTAAAATCAAGCAAAATCTTATCAGTTATTAGTATATTCCTTTCTATAAGCCACAGTCATGAAGCAGTTCAGGAACAAGTCTATGACTCGAACAGCACCTCTGCCGAACAAGTCTCACAAACGGAACCTCAACAGGTCTCGACCTCTTGCTTCGGAGGTCTGCAAACTTTTGAGAAGATATCAATGTCCACATTTGAAAACCCATCTCCAACATCAAGTTCAAGCAACTCGTTTGGCAGCGGAATACTCATACAACAGGACGATCAAGCCTTGACTAGTGAATGCGTTAACTTGTGTCGGTCTCAATCGAGCTGTCTATCGTTTGTCATCGATTATAACAAGTTCGAATGCAAGTCTTATGCAACAACCCAGCAAGAATTACAACGAGAACTTGATGCCAGATATCAAGCAGCAAGAAGCGTTCAAGATGCAATCAATAATGTCTCTGAGCTTAACGGCGGATATAGAGCCTCTGCAAGCACTGAAAATTTTCAACAACTTCTACCTGCTGCCTCCTCAAATTATTTTGAAAAGATTTGCTTGGATGGTATAGCGAATAGAGATCAGTTCAATGATGTTTGTGGTCAGGGACGTTTGTGGACCATCGAAAGGGTTGTTGACTCGTTCTTGGACGGGTATGTCGAAAAAGAAGTGACCAACGTGAATAACAAGGACGAGTGCAGCAAACTGTGCATCTTTGAGACCCGATTCGTCTGCAGATCTGCCGATTATGATCAGCATACGAGGTTGTGCCGTTTGAGTAAAGAGGATAGGCGAACGCAACCTCAGGCAATGCGTTATATTGCCGGGTCGAACCGTCAGTATCTTGAAAATCAGTGCGCAACAGCGGGCCCAAGTTCGTGCATATACGAAACAAAGAAGAACGTCGGTATAATAAGTATGGATGCTCTCAAATTTGCACAAACTGTGCAAGATTGCCAAATGAAATGCAACCAAGAAACTACATTCAACTGTCGCTCGTACTCGTTCCATCAGCAGCGATGCTTCCTCAGCGGCGACGATAGCTCAAGCTTGAATAGTAATTTGATCAAACTACCTGAGAAACAAGGTTGGCTTTTCGGGGAGAAAAGGTGCATTGTTGAACAGTGTACGAAGGGAGTGTTCAGCTACGAGAAAATAACAGGTTATGTGCTTAGATCGGCCCTATCAACCCCAATCGACTTGATGATGCCAAGCAATTCCTTTTTAACCATGACAATGGTGGGTAATAATCTAGACGAGCTAGAGAAGTTGCAGCACGAGTCGAGTCAAACCAGGTTGAGCAGTCTGCTTCCGGTATTTCAAACTAGGTCCAACAGAAGTTCTGACCTTGTAACAACGATGATGAGAATGGCTGCAAACAGTAGCCCACCAGATTTAGCTGAGCAGCTACACGAGTCAGCCTCAACCGACCAGCGCCATAAAACCGCCAGCAACTTGGCCATAACGAGTCATTGCCGAAACTCATGCGACCTGAGCTACCTGAACTGTCCAGCATTCACTATTGACTACAAGAATAATCGGTGCCAGAGATTGGACCGGAACTCTCAGGGTCGGCACAGCGAACTTGTCGCAAGGGACGGGTTTGCATACTATGAAAAAATTTGCCTAAGAGTGCCAGAGATAATGTCAATGTGTCAAGATAAGTATTGGATATTCGAACGCGTGATTGGCCACGAGCTTGCACCAAGATTGTACGAAAAATCGTTGAAATTCGTTCAGAGTAGGCGCGATTGTGAGGAGTACTGTTTGGGTGAGAAACAATTTCAATGCCGGAGCGCCCTGTACAACGACGAGGTGTCAGAATGCAAGCTAAGCCAGTATGACAGGAGGCTAGCTTCACAGGAGGGTAGCTATTACAAGAACTTCAACGTTAGAGTTAGCTACTTGGAGAATCAGTGTATCAGAGATCATAGCATTGAAAAAAGCTTACAATGCTACTACGAGCAAGCCAAGGATGAGCCGTCTTATCCCACCTATACGGAAATGGTAGAAATGGTGCCGGTGCCAACTCAAACAAGCGTCGAAACTGAATATCCGAGCCAACATGGTCCCAGTGTTAACCGGTCAAATCGTTACGGTGCATCATATTGCGAGCAGATCTGTAACGACAACGAGAGATTTGAGTGCCATTCGTTTGGATATTACTCGAGCACTGCACAGTGTTTCATATCTGGCGATGACTCGATTTCTGCTGGCGAGGCAGCGACCACAAGAAGTACCGGTTTCACATACTTCGAGAAAAAATGCAGATCGGGTGCTAGCTCGGGATCCACGAACTCCTCATCTAACCAGGAGCAATCTATTGCCAGCACCCCAAGCTTACCAACGTCAAACTCTAACCTCCAGAGTTTAAATCCATACTTTCAACCAAATCGACATGACATTCAGCCAAATCACACCCCAACCGATGACAAATATCCCTCGCATAATTCGAGACCAGCCAACAATGGCGAAGTCGGTATGGAGCAACAGTTTGACCTAAGCGGAATTCCAAAGCTCAGACCGAGCCTTTCTGGCGATACTGGAACGAGCGCTGATCCCGACAACTATAAATGCGGACACGCTCACACATTTGTGTATCAGCGCATATCAGGCTTCGAGCCAATTGGAGGTTACTTGACTCTATTGGTGCGCAGCAGTGAAAGACCTGGGATCGTAGAAGAGTGCTCAAAACTTTGTAAACGGGCCCTAGAATGTAGAGCATTTGTCGTCGACTACAACAGCAATCATTGCTTCGCCATGCTTGAGAACAGCTCAGTTGGCTTGCTGAATCTGAGACAAACTCTCGGTAGAGACTACTTTGAGGGTTTCTGTGTGGCCGACCATATATTGGCTTCCGGGTTCAACTGTAGAAATAAGACTTGGGTTATGGACAAAATCGTGGACCAAGCGGTTATCGGTGTTCAGCATCATAAGGTTTTGATGGATTCAGATCGTGCACAGTGTCGCCAAGCATGCCTAGAGGAACGCTTATTCAAGTGCAAGTCGGCCATGTTCGATGGAGCAACAGGTGATTGCAAACTATATTCAGTTGATAGAGAATCGATGCCTCAGATGCATTTAATCTTCACCAAAGGTGTGGACTTCTTCGAGAATCAATGTCAGATTATGAGTAGCTCGTGTCCCTATGATGCAATCGAACGCGATATGACCATTGTCACGGTGACCAAATCAACTCAAGCAAGATCTGCCTTCGAATGCGAGCACGCATGTGATAGTGAGACCAATTTCAACTGCCGCTCATACACCTACCACGATCAAAATCCTAGCCTACCCAATTTGTGCTCACTCAGTTCGGATAGCCGATCGACGAGTCAGCGCGGCTCTGTGAGGGAGTTGCAACGGACTCTTTATGCCGAGAGGAACTGTTTCTACCGTCGACCGAGGTATCCTGGTAGCCTGGATAGGATCAATGATCCTCTGAGCTCGCACGCTCCAGCGCCAGCGCCAGCATCTCTAAATCAGGGTGATCCGTATCAGTTACCTGCTGGCTTGCGACCACAACACGGCCACTCGTCTCCCATCAATAAGAACTATGCTGAGGACATTGGCCCAAGCAATCCAATAGCCGAGGGCAACCCAGCCTTAGGTTGCGCACCGCACCAGTTCACTTTTGAGCGCAGTTTTGGCTATGATTTCCGATCTGCTCAAAAAGAACGGGCTGCCATAAGCCCAACTATCGGAATCGCAATAAGTTGTCAACAGGAGTGTCTGCGACGAGGCGATAGATGCCAGTCATTCGTTGTAGATTATGCTCTGCCGTATCAGAGCTGCTTCCTAATCGAGTCGCTCGTTGGAGCGAACAAGAAGTTACTCTTCAAGTCTCCAAACAGTGCATATTTTGAGAAGATCTGTTTACCACGAACAGGTATCGAGGCAGAACTACTGACCCATGCTCCCATCTTGGGTGGTAGCCCGATCGATCTCCAATCGATGGACGTAGCGCCAAGCTATAGTCATGAACCCTGGAGCCTACAGGTGAACAAACCACTTCCCTATTATCTGCAACAACAACAGCTAGTAGAGAATTACCCTAGCAGAACTTGTGCCAAACTTTGGTCATTCGAGCGATTTATAAATTATAATTTCACCGCGCCAAGTGACAAAACGATGGAGGACATCCAAACTAAGACTCACTGCGAGGCGTTATGTTTGAACGAGGCTAATTTCAGCTGTCGAGCGGCAACTTACGATTATACGACGAGAGTGTGCCGATTGTACAAAAATACTCGCCGGACAATCATGTCACAATTTGTGGATCTTGAATCTGGCACTTCAAGTTCCACTATCTCACAAGTCATCTCAAACGTTTCATCTAGCCAAATGACGAGTGCGGTCCAGCCGAGTGTGGATGAAATCGCGTCAGCTCAGAGCGTTACCGGAAGTAACACAGACTCCTCTCGAACACCAATGAATGCTCGCCAATATTCGGGGATACCGGAAGTTATGAGCAGGAACGTAGATTACTTTGAGAATACTTGCACACCTGAACCGTCCTCTTGCCAGTACCGTCAACTTTACGATCTATTCAGCGCCTATATCGACAAAGTCAATCATGCAGTCTCATTGAGCGACTGCCAGAGGCAATGTGATCTTGAGCGCCTATTCTCCTGCAAATCTATCAACTATGATCCAAGCACTCGGAACTGTATGCTTGTGAACGAGGATCTTATATCTCTGGGCCGTAGTCAGCAGGCATCACTCTTACCGAAGAAAAACAATATTTATAGTGAAAAAGGTAACTGCGAAATGATCAGTGTGCAGTGCAATTCGCAGGAAATGTTGGTGTCCATTAATTTTGAATCGCCATTCAGAGGACGAGTTATGGCTAGAGGCAACCCTGAACAATGCTTCCTGCTAGGCGACGGCCAAACGAGCATCAAGTTTCCGGTCGTCTTTGGGCCCAAGTGCAACAGTCGCCAGGAGGGTCACAACACTTTTGTTAATGAAGTAGTGATTCAGCAGCACCCTGTTATCATGACCGACAATGACAAAGTCGTGAGGGTTATGTGCGCTTTTGAGGCGCCAGATCAGACAATAACCCTGAAAAATCCAAGTTCGCGCGACAACAAAACAGGGATAGATGTCGGAACGCCGGAGTCCAGTCGTACTAGGCACGATAAACATCAGTTTAGTTCAGTTGTTAGTAACAAAGCGCAACCACCCAGCGTCCTTCTGAGAATTTTGGATCAGAGCGGCCGCGATGCCTCGATGATCAACCTAGGGGATGATCTCACGCTCAAGATTCAAATGCAAACCGATGGACAGAACTCTGCCCTCGGCATCTTTGCAAGGAATTTGGCAGCGAGGAGCTCGAACGGTGAAACACTGCTATTGATTGACCAAGAAGGATGCCCAGTCGATCATCAAGTGTTTCCTGCTCTTGAAATAGATCCCAAGGATGGTAAATCATTGTACTCAACCTTCAAAGCGTTTAGGTTTCCCTCTAGTGGACTAGTGAACTTCGAAGTTCAGATTAGATTTTGTCCGGAGCGCTGCCAGCCGATCGATTGCCTGAAGGAGAAGAAACGATCTTATGGAAGAAAGAAACGTGCTCTACTACAGACCGACCTTTCCCAAATGCGGACCTCCCTGGTAAGTGGCTCGGGTTCCTTCCAAGAGCGCAGTACTTTAGATTCACTCAGCACGGTGATGAAGCCAGGCAAAGCTTTCCAGTACCTCAGAGAGCTTCTACATGGACCGCAAATCAACGACACCGAGCCTCCACTTGTATCGGATACTCAGAAAAAGGACGAGACATCACATACAGTATCCGACGAACAACAAACACGTGAGCGAGTAGCAGGATTACCGGCCAATGACTCGAATGACTCGACCACAAGTAGCTCGAGCGAGCTGTCAGAACAGGAGCCGCAGCCACCTTCCGATGTCATTCCTCTCGACCAAAATGCGACTAACGAGTTCGAATTGAATGATCAAAGATTTAACGCTGCCACAGATACACCATATCAGCAAAACGCTCCGCCACAAGTCAACTCAGATTCCCAATCAATATTTCAAAAATCTATTCTGTTCCACGTCGACGAGAGGGTTGTTCCGAGCCATAATTTTGCGCACTCTAGAGGATTGAATCTACCTCAAAGTCAAGCCCCCTATGGCCGGTTTTCCGAATCGACCGTTGATGTTGGTCGCAGCTTTTCAAACAAACAGCGAAGCCCCAGCAGCTCAAATAGTAATTCGCCTATATTGAAACAGGTTGAGCATACCACCACCACGCTTGATTCCACCACAAATTCTGAAGCTAGTGATGCGATTTCGTCATCGAGAATCCACGAAACGAGAGAAGTGCAGGCAACGAAACCCGGAATAGAGCTCCCACTACAACATAACAACGATTTCCAGGATACCTTGGGGCAAGAACAATCAAGTTCAAGGGACACGCCGCTGAGATTTTCTATTCTAGTTGGCGAGAATCAACCGGCAACTGAGAAATGGTCTCCCAGTTTGCCAGCACCAGTTATGACGACCAATTCGACCAGTGTCGATTTGGATCACATTGTGATAGCAGGCAAGAACGGGAACCTGGGACTTTCCCCAACTGTTGGTACGAGAACTAGTTCAAGAACAAACTTTATTACAACACAAGATCCGGCAACTTCTTCAGCACCCTCAGATGTTGAAACTCTACGTGATATCAAATTCTCAGCTCAATTGGACAACGCCACCAGTAAGAATGTCACGTTAGAGCAAACTTTCGATGCGCTACCATCAAACTCTGTTACAGAGGAGGTCAGAATCAATCAGATTATGCCAACTAAAACTGACACGAGTGTTAGCACGAGGTCGAGCCAAACTGGGCCACTTTCAGAGCCGGCCGCCAGCCGTAACTGTCAGATTGATTCAGGTAGCAGTAGACTCTGGACCATAATTTGGACTGGCTCTTTCGTGATCGCATTGAATATGTGTCTTGTAGTGTTAAGTTTAGTTTTATATTTTAAGAGAGTTCATTTAAGTAAGGATCATAGCATAATGCGAGCTACTTCTGATTGTGGAACTCATAGCTCAAACGGTCGTGGCAGGTGGCCAAGTGTGCTCTTGAAGAGCAAACAAAATCTAGGCACGAGTTTGAACGCCCATGAGCATTTCTTCTGTAAACTCAACTCTAAACCAAACGGATCTGGAGCTGGCTTGAGCGGCCACGACTTCAACTGGCCAAACTTCTCATCAAACTCCTCCCACTCGACGATTTCGAGTATGGCGAGCCCACTTCCGGTTACCAGCATCAGAATCAATCAGTCAATGCGCCCTAATAAACCGGCGCTCGATAGTAAGTTCTCTCTAAGAGGCAGTTCAGACTCAGAACGTAACAACAGCAACATCAGCACTTACAACCTCAGCGATAACAATCAACACGAAAACTACATGTAAGAGCGTGACAAAACCGACGGCTTAGATATCAAGGGAAGGTTTTCGGGCTTCTGATTTGCCTGTGTGACATTATATATTAGATAACTATGACTAGTAACACAACATTAGTTAAGGTAACGAAAGAGATCAGAGTTAGAAACGCAACAACATGCAAACCAAGGTGTGATCGAAGTCCCTCACGGGAGATTGCATTGGATGGAAGGATTCATTTGATAACAAGATTAGACCATGATAAAATAACATCATCAACCTTGTCCACGAGCTGCGGCTTTTCCGCTTCGCTGGAGTTATTGTTCGTTGTCTTCTCTATTGTGGGAGTATGGATTCTTCGGGTGTCTCGTTTAGCCACCTCCCGCCTTTTAAAGGAACTACTTGTGTTAACATTGGCACTTGATATCTGAATATTTAGATTATTATGGCTGACGATGTGTTTATCATTCGATGATAACGCACTTCTCTCTTTGATCGGCGGGCATTCCACTAATGTGGGAATTTCGTCTGATGGACGAACTAAATTTGAGGTAGCCAGCCTATTCGCCTGATTACGCTCTACCAAAAATTCATCTGAGTTTCCGTTCGTTTCTGAATCTGTAGTCTGCTTGTCGTGGTAGTTATCAACTTCGGGATACGAACTTTTATTGCTGGTCCCCTCGAGAATGTTTGTAATTGGAGAATTTGATTCTATATTATGGATGCTATCTCCATCTTTAGATGAACCAATACCGTCTTCATAGACTTCGCAGTCGCTTGCATCTTTGTCACCGAAAGATTCTTCAAACTCAAATTCGTCTTGAAATTCGTGTTCATCTGTATCATAGTCTTCTTCTACGATAGACGTCAGTCTAGGTGCACTCTTAGACCTCTCAAGGGGCGGTCTGAAGTTGGCTGAACCTTTGGCGAGAATTTGACGCCTCAGAGGTATGGTCCGAGGCATCTTCTGTTGCTGTGACGAAGTTATATTGCTCACTATCGTGAAACCTCTTGACTTTTTTTCACGTTTGAATTCTTGTAAAGCACAAGCCAACCTTTGATTAAGCATTGTGACCATCTTGGTAGCTTTTTCTGGAGTAGGACAGAATACTGCATGACATCTCAACTCTTGACGCATCTTTTTACCCTCGTGCCGGTAAACCCATGAAAATATTCTAGGATAATTTTTGTGAGAGCAACAATATACTAGCCTATTAGACCAGTATTGAGTTAGGCCATGCTGGCGAGTGATAGCTTTCAAGCCGGAATTGCAAATAGTCAAACGCATAACAATTTCTGTCTTCATATTAACAAGATAATTATTCCATAACGTACCTAACGGTTTGTCTAGGCAACTTTCGTCTTTCGACCATAACTGCATCCCAAGATTACCCAAGTAGATCACTTTAAAGCTTGGATCGTATTGATTTACTTGGAAACTTTTCTTGTTCCAAAACTTCAACTTCCTTGTAACAGGCGACGAAAGCTGATTCAACCTTGATAGGAAATTTTTTGATATGGATGATGAGGGTAACGGTTTCATGGAGGTGAGACACAGATCGTTATAGTCGAGTGAGTGAGAGTCCCTGCTTAAAGCCCTCAACTCATTAGGTGTCATGATTAATTTGAAGGGACTATCCTCGTTTCGGCGTTTTGGTGGTGTAATCTTATCAACAGAATGCTTGGATTTGATGTGGTTCTGTAGAATATTTGAAGCCCCTTCACTACGCAGTTCGACGAAGCACATATTACACCTAAATTTGTTAGGATCATCATCACATTGCTTAAAATAATTCCATAAATTACTCCCACTAAAGTTAGTCCCGGGATTTCTACATTTATGTGACATTTTTACAGTATATTTGTTCTGGTCTCTGCTCGCCCAGAGCAGACTGTCCGTCGTGATAAACAGCGTTCGCCACAGCTGATTTTTGTTGTGCTACTTTTGAATTTGATTAGACACACATTGTAGAATGTGATCTCCATTGTAAATTCGCTTTGTTATATCGATATCAAGCTCTAATATTTGCTTTTTGCCGCAAGGGGATAGCGATAAAGCCAAAAACGTCCTTGACAATCATTAATAATCAAGGGAGAAATCGTACAGATAGTGCGAACGAATCGTTGCGGAAACAGTCGTTGCCGGGCCTTTGTGAACGCACATGTAAATAGGGCTTTCGTCTGAGCAACATCCTGCCGTTCGAAATGGTCTACCAATGGGCTAAAAAACCAATCAAAAACGTACTTCTCGACATCAATGGCGTCCTATATGAGTCGGGCGAGTTACACCCCATCGAGGGATCAGTAGAAGCTCTGAAAAGGTAGTTAAGGCAAAGATTAGGTTAAAACAATCGACTCAAGCTCCAACTAACGCTACTACGCTCCAACTTTTCGAACATCGGATAGCTTAGTAGACTATGGTCTGAATTTTTGTCTAGTCACAAACGAATGCACCACAGCCAAGAGGCTGCTAGCGGAAAAACTCAACAGTTTTGGATATGATTGCATCCGACCGGACAACATACTCTCGCCTGCACCTGTTGCCTGTAGATACTTGAAAGAAAACAATCTGGTTCCTCGACTCCATATCTGGGATGGGGTGGTCGAGGACTTCAAGCCAGCTCTAGCTGGTGACAGGCGTCCACCGAACTGTTTAGTGGTTGGTGATATCATGGATAGGCTCGATCGAGATTTCATGGATGAATCGCTGGAATTGATGCTGAGGAGTCCCGACGAACCTCGTATAATTTCTCTTGGGGCTGGTAGATACTATAAGGATGCTGGTCGTCTTCGAATGGATACTGGGGCGTATGTAGCTGCTTTTGAGTACTGCTTAGGTGTGAGGGCGATCAATATTGGCAAACCAAGTGAGAATTTTTTTAAAGAGGCTCTAGATGTTGTCGGTGGAACACCGGATGACACTGTGATGATTGGTGATGACTTGATATCCGACGTAGGTGGTGCACAAGCCATGGGTATGCGAGGATTTCTGGTCCGGACTGGCAAGTTCCGGGTTTCGGATGAGAAAGGAGAGAGAGTGAGGGCAGACCATGTTTTTGACAATCTAAAAGATGCCGCAGACACAATCATCAGTCTTGGCTCGAGAAGGCCCCCGGTGGAGGTCAGTGAAGAATGCTGCTGAGTTCTAATAGAAATTCGAACAATCTTTTATTAGCTCTTATATCTGCTAAGTATAAATACTATTTGAGTTGCGGCACCTGCCTACAGACATTACACCGACGAAAGTTTCCTCTGGAAAGCGAATTAAAGTAACGCCATATATCATTTACAATTTATGGTGATGTATCATATGGGTGAGTATGATTTTGCTTGATGGAATGACTAGATTCTGCTTGAGATCAAAAACCGTTGCTGTCTTCTTCTCTTGATAGGTAAATGATCTTGTTTCCCATGATGGTATAAAATCCTTTGATTAACACCGATTCGAGCTATCCTTTAGACTTTGTTTTGGTCGGATAACAAAAAACAACCAAATCTTCTAGATTTCGTTCGCTTCAAAGCCCGAAAGAGAACCATACTATCATCTAGATGGCGGCCAAACCTCTGGAAACCTTTGAGAGCTTGTGCCACTTCCTCTTACCCTTGGGAGGTATAGATTTGATTCGAGAGAGCAAACATTTGAGTATGAGGCCGAATCCGCACGCTAATTCAAAGCCATATCAAAGAGTTGAAAAGAGAGTTTTGAGTGTTCGACAATAATTGAACATCCCAGAACTGCTCTAATTTTACATCCAAGTTTCAGGGGACTAAACGAACGAGCTCCTGCCAAAACATTTGATTCATGACCTACTTCGACTGTCATCGGAGGCTTGGCGGAGGTTGACAGTACAGGCCTGTTGATTTACCACTAGGATTCCGTGATTAAGTTTATTTAGGATGGGTATGGATTGAAATGAGGTTAGATAGGATGTGAGAATGAGTAGCGAAGTCTGGTTGCAGTTTTGAGAGATCGACTATGGTGGTCAGGTAGCGAAAGAAATCGAATGATAGTTCCATCACTGATAACTTGGAGAGGAGACATCCTTTTGGACGACCGAAATCTGCATACTCTGTGCATAATTATCATCGAAGCGCTCAGTTAAAATTAACGATCTTAGAGGGACATGAACTCTCCTCGCAACCCAGTTTCCTGCACTCTTGGAACCTTTCTGAGGGTAAATTTAGATTTCTGCTTGAACGGCTCTAATCGAGTTGGAACAGAAACTGTAAAGCGAAATATTTCAGGGTGCAAAACAATTGAAGAGAGTTCCAACCGAGATATGGATGGATAGTCATACCAACATGGCAACAAATGCGAGTGTTGAATTGTCAGCTTAGCTTTTCCATGAACGAATAGGCATTTTGTAACTGTTGGGTAGCTCTTAGAGGGTTAACAGGTGACTCTTCTCAGGACTTCCACCAGCTAACCTGGATCATAACGATTTGTTTTACTAGCAGAAGGTCCGAGTAGCCAGTAAAATCTTTCAACCACGACCGTCATCTTCAGTGCTTAAATTAGCAGACTTATAGTGGAGTAGGCCATTCTAGAGCCACCTAAGCGATAGTACAGTTTAAAGAGGCACACCCTTGTGAGGCAACAGTAGCTCACTCAAGTGCCCGCCCTCATACCGGAGTTGTCTCAATCTGAACTTTGCTGAAAGAAAAGATCTTTGATGTTCCGAGAGCAACTGTCTATCGATGATCTTGACTACTGGTGGCTTAGATCAGAGGAAAACTATGAGAATTTTTCCTGATCGACAATCTAATGACATACCTGTCGGTAGAGCGACAAAGGCACAATTGGCGCCAACAGGGAGGAGACGCACATGCTCGCAATGGTCAGCTAACTAGATTGTGAACCGCTGACAAAACAATTCCACACACTCAAGGCCACTTTGATGCCACCCTCCCAGAAGACCAGGCCAACGCAGCCAATCGTCTTGGAGATCTCCTGTCTGCAGTAATTATTGTGATGTCGATGATTCCGTAACAGCCGGCCAGGATGCCACAAGCGTCTCGTTCGACGGCATTCAATGGTGAAGCCATCAAGTGGACAACAAGCAGCGCAGCCTCCAGTAGTTGCGGTTGTGGGCTAGCCTTGGAAAACAGTGGCAAGAACAACTGAATTTTTGGCGACATGTCAGCACTGTTCATTCCTCGAGCTTTGATGGTCGGAGCCAGCGGCAATCAATGGGCAACAGGTTGATGAAGAACTCACATGTGCAGCCGAACTCGACTCAATATAGAGCGAATCCACAGTTACTGTAACTACTGCCTCTTGATCTCCTCCCTCTACCTAACAGTAAACGGAGCTTCTTGACACAATTCCAGTTTCACTGCACAACGCCAAACTTCGAGCCTTTTACATTCAATGCGGTTGAGCGAAGACCACTTTGGCTGGCCTGAGTCTCTCAACCATTTCATATGATGCGATATGGGAAGGACGCTCCCCGATCTACCGGCCCACTAACATGAACCATGAGAAAGGAAGTAATTGTGCTTAAATGAGCGGGATCTTTGGTTTCGTGGAGACTCTTGTAACAAATGAAACGTAACCTTGGGCACAAGGTCAGGCTGTAACAGTGTCATCTACGAATTCCATACTGTCAGATTCAATGCCATACGCAGACTAAAGCGATCAATCCATTCAATTGATGGGACAAAAGTCCGAGCTTTCTGCTGCTGCCGCGTTTAACAAAACTAACCCAATTTTATCGAAGCGATCAGGCAAACGCTTCTACCATAGGGCACAAAAGACCTCGAATTTAGTATCAATCCAGCATTAATCAGAGCATAGATTCGCTTTTCGCTGCTGGAGGAGAAAAATGATGAAAATTTCCACTTTCGGTCACCATCAATACATTCTCTCTGTTCTCTCGCATCATACTGTTTGCTGCTCTCATTAATTCGATCGCAGGTACACGAACTTTGCTGCGAGTCTTGATGAAGACGGATGATGGCAATCGAATGTTAGTAGTCCAAAGCTCAATCAATGTCCCGACTCTTTGCTATGATTCAACGCGACTTACAAACTTCAGATGGGATAAAGAATGCACTCGATACAATGTGAGAGAAAATTTTGAACGTCGAATTCCTCACCTGTTCACTTTCCAGTTTTCATTGTCACACCAGTGAGGTTATGACGGCCAAATCTCATTTCAGTTATATGAGCCGATCTCGATTTGTCGACCAGACGAGAATGGAGTTGTCTCGTTTCGCTTTTTGCTTGAGGCTAGATCGTAGTTCGTGTTTCGGCAGGTGCTTGTGACTAGTTTTGAGCCGCCTATTATCGTTGTTGGATATGAGAGGCTGTTGGTCCCTGGAGCACGTGCATTGGACGATTGAGCTTGTATCACTGCTCGACACTTGATGGTGGTGTCGATTTTGTGCAGACTTTCTCATGGATGGAGACTTCCATCCGACATTATGGTTGCTATGACCATTGGTTGGTCTCGATTGACCATGTTTGAAGCGACTACTATGGGCTATGTTATGGTGGTTTGAACATTTGGCGCTATCAGAGAGATCGCTGTCGTCGAGGGTTGGCTCGCTCTCATCTCTCGTGGTAATTTCCAGACTACATTTATGACGATGGCTGCCAAGATGGTTGTTACAAATGTGGTGAGAGCATTCTGTGTTGCTACAACCGAAATTAGACATATCACATGGAGTATCTAAGCTACTAGAATGTCGCTGACGCGTCTTGCCTTTCTGCAAGATTGATTTTGATCGGGTGACTCCTTTTTGATCAGCTACCATACAAGAGTGCGTTGGCTGACTATCGATCAAGAACTGTGCATCTGCCGTCCCGCCACTATGGCAGGCTGAATCGTTCATCCGACGCGGAAAGAAAGTGCCAACACTCGAGCCGGCACCAAAAAGTGGCTTCGGACGAGTGCAATGTTGGAGATAATAGTATGGATGGAGCCACGACATTGACTTGCCGCCCAAGATCATGTCATCTTGGCAAAGCCACCGCTGGTTTGTACAGTTTGCGCACGAACACGGTTGGATCTCTTTGTTGATGAATGCGGAAATGGGCAGTTGACAGTTGGAAGAGTTCCACATGTTGAGATCAGAGTTGTTGTTTTTCCGAACATGGTCGTCGAATTGAATGGACTTGGCGTTGGTGCTAGCATTATTGTTGTTGCTATTGTTATTCAAACAGCTTGGATTCCTCGTTTGATTGATTCCGGACTCGCTGGAGCTGTTGTTTTGGACATTCAGATCATTGAAAAGGGTGCTTCCGATATCATTTGATGTATCTTGGCCATGATTATATCTGTTGATCTGATGATTCTTCGTATACTTGAGACGGTGCTTCTGCAGTTTCAAAGCAGCTCGTTCGGCGTTCCTCAACGACCGATAATCATCGCACATATCTTGGCACCGTATCGACATGGCAGCCAAAGCCAAGCAGACCACTGACAAGGCACAACTTCCGCCAATTAAGATGAAAGCTAAACGGTCGCTCGTTGTTTTGTTGTTTGATGTTTTGGCAAGTCCCGGCCCGCTAGCACTTGTACTGCTCGACTCATCTTGATTTTTTGGAGTTTCAGGTATGGCTGGTGCTGTTTGAACTTTTGTGCTTATCGTGGGTATGATCATGGCAGGAGTTGATTGCTGTAGGGTTGCGAGGACATTATTTGCATTCACGCGCTGATAGGGATCTTCAGCACCAAATTGAGTATTCTTATCCACTTTTCCGTTAGCATCAGCGTTTATGACCGGAATTGAGCTATCAAGCGTCGGACTCTCAGATGATGCCTCACCGAAGAAATTTGAGTTTGGGATGATGGTGGATCCGAACGATGTTGGAACGGAAGTGAATGATGTAGTGGCTGAGGGCGGATGAGTGCCAGCATTGTTCACGCTTGAACTTGGTGTTCTTACAGATTGTTTGTTGTGCACAAAACGAGATGTCTGATTGCGTTTGCGTCCATCAGAGGATCGAGTAATCTGATCAAGACCTGTCAATGATATCTCACTCTCCGCTGGTTCGTGTGTTATGTGAGGAGATAGACCTTTTTTTCTTACCTGTCGATGCTTGAGCTCTGCATTTCCATCTTTACGCAATTTCTTCTCTTGCCCAACTTCCTCATTATTCGATCGAACTCTCGGCCAGTTTCTAGTAGAGATTTTTGATCGAGGTTGGTCGTGGTCGTCACTTTCTTCGGTTTCTTCGTCGCTTTCATTCTGGTAGTCAACAACGATTGCATCAATTTCTGATTTGCTTGGTTTTCCTTGCCGGTTAGATTGACCGCCTTTCGAAATTTTAGTCTTTCTAGTACCTTGGACTTTCTCCATCTTCTGAAAATCTTGGTCACTTTCCGTGTCTCCCAAGGGTTGGTTATCAGCCTCGCTCAAAACAACAGAATCTTGTGGGGTTGCAATCGGGATCTTCAATTTGTTTCGCTGACTGTTCGCTCTTTTGTTAGCGTGCGAACTATTGAGAAGAACTTGCACTTCGTCTTCAGTGTTGGGCCCCTTTCGGTTATTGATCTCGGTGACGGGTGCACTTGAAGTCTCATTGATCGTCGAAGTTGATGCATTTGAAACAAATTCATTGCCGCTTGGGCTCAGCATTGAAGTCTTGTTAGCAGGTGGTTCTGGTTTCGGATTAGAGGTCACCTTCAAGTTCTTTGATCCGACGATTGAAACCATTATGGGGGAGCCTGTCACAGATGACTTCTGAACTTGTTGATTCTGAGTTTGACCAGCCTGGGAACTGTTGTTCAACTGAACTACCTTCGTTGGTGACCAATTTCGTTCTATGTCACTCGGTGGGTCTAAATTTGGCAGCGATTCGTTCTTAAATTTTGGACCCTCTCCAAGATCGCTTGTTTGATTTACTTGAGATTTTGGAGTTATTGTTATGTTAATGAATGGCAAATCATGGTGACTGCTTTCTGTGTGCACTTGATTCTTGTTTGGCTTTTCAGGTATCTGATATGAATATTTTCTGTTGTGACTATTGCTAATAAGAGTTCGATCAGCAGAAAGCGAAGTCGTTGTTTGGCTAGTGGTTGGGAGATAGTTTCCGAATGGAGGAGGGCTGTCGGTACCTGGCACAGATTTCATTCCATATTGTCCACTAAAATCCGAAGGCAGCTGTGATGCTAGATCAAGTGGATCGCTGGTCGGTATCAACCTCGAGGGTACTGATTGCGCATTGGTCACTGGCTGGCTATGGAAATAACCGTACGGTGGGGTGGAATCGATCGGTGGTGTTTGCGTGGTTGAGAAACTCTCGTATGGGTTGTGTGTCGTCTTCGATGGAGCACTTCTGTTTCGCAATAACCAATCGCTGCTTGATGTCTGCGTTGGGTATTCGTCTTTTCTAGTATAATCTTTATAGAAAGGATGACCCTGTATTGCCGCATCTGGTCGATGCTTAGTGTCGATTTGTTCTTTAAGCTTGTCATCAAAATCTGATAAAGGATTCACAGTTGAAAATAATTGATTCAGAATGAAACTATTGTTTGATTGGTCAGATCCTCCATCGAGGCTCGAGTCCACTCTCGTTCTATAAGGATTGGTGTATCCACTCCCAATATTGGAGTGACCTCTTTGTCTATTTGCGCGCTCAGCCTCATGATCTCCATCACTATAGACTAGTGTCCCTCGAATCGATGCAACAGCACCTCTCTCCCTCACCTTGAGATCCTTCACCTTCGCATTGCTTTCGCTGGCATCTGTGGTTAACAGATTATTCGTGCTACTAGTGGTGGCCTGAGTTTCGGGCACTAGAGTCTTCAGATGATGTGAGTGGCGGTCGAGATACATATCAAGGTTGCCACTCAACTGATATGGAGGAACATTGAGAAAACTCTTCCTGACGGGCGGCTTTGTTGTTGTTAGTTTGTTGTGTTTCGTGGAGCTTGCCTTCTTGCTTCGATGTTGATCATCGTCGCTCGATTCATCTGGTTCATCAGCTTGCGAATCGTCGTCCTCAAACTCATCTAGATATTCTGGATCTTCAAACGCCACCATCTCGTCGTGACTTAGAGAATCTGAGTGTCTGTCGGAGCTTGAAATTGGTGCCTCTGTTGTGGGCATATTGAGGAAGAGATTCGATGTTGTACTCTGGAAGTTAGGAATCTTTTTTGATGAATTAGGGACAAACTTGTCCTCATGGTTCGGACTTGTGCCGTCCGCTCTGTGATTGGTACGACTAGAGTTGGTCTTTATAGCTTGATTTGGTTGACCTTTTGGATGATCCAATGCTGCAGTTAAATTCTGCTGCTGCAGTAGAGATTTTACCATTGGCTTCAGCCGTGAATCATATTCATCCTTTATTAGCATATCAAGAGTCATGGCACTGCTGTTGGAGGCTTGATTGTGATTTGTTTTAGCGGAATCAGTCGACGGTCTAGAGGATTCTCGGCGCGGTGATGGACGTTTTAGATGATGCGCGCTATCTTTTCCGGCCGAGTCGACGCTGAGCAATTTCTCAACAAGATAGCTTAGAGAACTGGCGTTGAACGATTTAAGATTCTTGGTATCATCAGGTGCATTTTCTTTGTTTGTCATGGAAGTTCGGTTGCTTGATGAGACATGTATGGATGGTTTTTGTTGCTTGGCCAACTTGGTGGAGGTATTTTCTGCTTTGGTTTGCTTTCGATCTGTAGAAAATGATGAATTCGAGTTTGGCAAGTGACCTGGACGGATTGGTAGAGGCAAAGGTGGGAATGGAGAACGTTTACCTTGAATCGGGTGCCTAAGTAACGTTTCGAGTAGCATTGTTGATGAGAGCCTACGTAAAAGCTCGTTTTGCTTATCTTTGCTCGATGGCATTGCAGAATAGAGGGTGATGTTTTCGATGTGTGACTCTGTACTGGATGGCTGTAAGATCGGTGACCTAAACTTGCGAAGCAACCTGTGAATTTCATCCTCGGCAGCACCCGAAGAGAGAACCCCGCGATTGCTGCTTGGATATACTGGCTGACTTTTATCGAGCAATCGGTAACTTTTAGGATGGTCTAACACGAGTTGACCCTGGGCAAAGATGCTGTTACCGTTTTCGTTGGATCTGGTGGACATTCGAATTGAAATTGCAAGGAGTACGACAAACAACGACAAAATAATCATATTTGGCAAACAGATTGGTACTTTTTCTAGATTTTGATCCGTGAGTCGACATCTAGGATGAAATCTGAATCTATTCAACAACTTAAATCGTCTTTTTCTCTTCTTCCTCTGCCTTGCCGGACTGATATTTGTCTCTCTCCGACTGACACTGTGCCAACGGGGGCACTTGTTCTGCTCATCAACCTGAAGCATTTCGGTGACATCATTTGGTGCCGGAATCCTTGAAGCTTACAACCCTCAACATCTGTGTTCGCACCAACCGACGCATCAGCACTTCAGATTGTCATACACCTTATCCACTAGAAGGCACTTTTGAGTGCCAGAAAATGTCGTTCTAACCATGTAAAGTCACACTCTCTAGGTAATCTTACCCCAACGAACTTCTAACAAGCTCGAGACGCATCTGTCGTGAGGTAGACCTGCAGATTATGGAAGTTCGCTGAGGGTGCCAAGACTGTAGCGTTTTCGCTCGGGCGCATGCGCAGTTTATTGAATTGTATGCTAACGTCTGTAGCCAGACCAATTCCTTGACTGTTCGATCCCTCAACAGGTGTATTTTATTAGGGCAACTTCAATTTTTCACTTTTGTCATGAGTACATAGTATTATTTATTCTTGTCGTGAGTACATCCTATTCTTGAAATGCACAGACTGCAGACTTATCCTAGGTCGGTATTGTCAACTGAATGAAGATCAGGTCAGGTGGGGACGCGAGCTCATGTTATCAGCCCGATTGGTGAGTCCTTGAAGCAGAACAACATCACCAAGTCTCCTCCACAATTGAACAGAATTGCATCATTCCGATGGTCAAGATTGTGTTGTCGGAATTGCATCCTCAACCGATTAGAGAAGTGTCAGGTGCTACTTGAAGATCCACAGTAAATATGAGTACCGAGAATCGACAGGAATTCATCAAGGCGGCCATCAGCTTTCTACAGAACCCAAAACTTACGGATAGCTCCTTGAAAGACAAATTGAAGTTCTTGCGAGACAAAGGGCTCTCTGATATGGAGGTCGATGAGGCACTCAATCTAGCGCTAGTGAATCGCCAACAGCCTCAGAGTGGCCGATGGAATTTCCTTCTAATCCTAGGTCTCTGTTTTGGTGGATATAAATTATACAAGGCCTATCAAGAAACTAGGGAAAGTCCCACTATAAAACAACAAGTCACAAAGACAGAGCCACGAGAGGGAAACGATTCGCTCTCATTGGCTGATATAATGCAGAAAATTTCAGAGCTTCACAAGATACTCGAACTTCAGAGGAGTAACTTCTCAGCTGACATACAATCATTAAAAACGCTTTTATTGAGTCACGAGAGGTTTGCGGCACCTCCTATGATTCCTGCATGGCAGCTGACAGATCCTGAAGATGAAATTGCTGCTTCAGGGTCCACCAAGTGCAGTGGCACTTCGATAGAGCCCAAGGACCAGTTCTTAGGTCCGTAGTACGTCAAACGATCGCAAACATATTGATTCAGATCCTTATCAAATCTTGGGGCGGTCCCGGGTGTTCTTGCACTGTTTCCGCTGAAACTACACAGCTTCGACGCATACTGGACCAGCCATTCTGGCTCGATGATAGCAACATCTCGCATAAGCATTTTCTTACCCCCTTGATACAGTTCCTTATATATTACGTACTCAGGGTGCTCAGTTCTCAAGACGGATTCATGGCTGATATAAACTGGCGTGTCTATTTCCATGCACTCGTATGCATTCTTCAGCTTCTTTTTCTCTTTTGAACCATTGGATTCTTCTATCACATAGCCATCAGGCAATCTCCGCGCAACATGATCACAGTAGGACGATAGCAAAAGTTGCCGCAGGATAGTTGATTGATTTTCGGTAGGCCTCTGCAACACAATCTGGTCGTTTACCATAGGGTAGTTGAGATTGCTATTTATCTCGTGTGCTAACTGTTTCCTGAGCTTATCGATCTCGAGCATCGCTTTAGTTCTAAGTCCGTGCTCGAGACATAATTTATTAGCACACTTGAACGAATCCGCCACGCAAACAGCACGTAGCATGACCATGAAATCGCCGAGACGTTTTGAAAGCCCATGACCTGCCCATTTTCTTTTGAGTTCTCGCCATTTGTCACCCTCGAGGAACATTTCTCTCACTGTCAATGCAGACACAATGCACACTACGTAGGGCAGAATCTCTGGGGGTGACAATACTATCATCTTTGAGCACCGGGCGCTTAAAGCAAAATAGGCCATAGCTTTACCTAAAGGAGTTAGTCTAGAAGAGAACTCCGTCTTGCTAATATCTTTGAATCTGGCAAGCTTGAATTTGCTGTCGTCAAGGGCACCAAGCGCTATGAGTTTTTTCTCAGCAGATTTAAGCGCGTCAATCGACGGTCTGGTCGGAAATGGAAAATTGACTACATTGTCAATATTCATGGACTTCATCTGTAGCACCACATCCTCAACAGGCTTCTGTAAGATGCGAGGTTCAGCATATGCTGGGAAATCATTTGCAAACACTGACGACGAATATAGACGGTAACAGAAGCCTGGTCCAGTACGGCCTGCTCTACCCATTCTCTGTTCGGCCGATGATTTTGAGGTCCAACCAGTCATAAATCTCGAGAGCCCAGTGACCAAATCATAAACTTTGGTTTTCTCCATTCCAGTGTCGACTACGTACTTGATGTTCGGTATGGTGATCGACGTTTCGGCAACATTGGTTGCGATAACGCACAATCTTGTCCCATCTGGAGGCTCTTTGAATACCTTTTGCTGCTTATCTAATGGTAACATGGCGTACAGACCAAGACAGTATAGAGGATCCTTGGTAGAATGGACGGTTCCATCTTCTTCATCTGTAACAGAGTCGGTACCGCTCCAGTCAGACGAACTCTGAAGGAACCCATGCTCGTGATCAGTTTCATAGCCATCTTCGTCACTTAATAACTCGAGGTCTTGTTTGAGATTCTCGATAGTTAGATTTTTCGGCGCGTTAATTTTAGGTCGAAGCCGATTGTGCGTAAGTCCGTCTGGTGCCACTTTTGGCCTACTCCTATCGTTCTCTCTCTGGCCCCTCGATTCGGGGCACGGAAACTTTTCACGCAGTTTCTTGCAGAGAACTTTGACATCCATCCGACTTGTTACAAAGACAAGTATACCACCTCTGGGGAGACGAGAATGAATGGAACATACCTTTCTGTAGGCTGCATGAAGATAATTGTCTGGGGTCCTTTTGGAAAACTGCACCGTAACAGGGAATTGTCGGGCTTCAATGTTGATCACAGGCGGCGGCCTCGGAAATAAAAACGTGTTGTTCGTAAAGTCATCAACTCGAAGGGTTGCGGACATTATCACAAGCTTCAGGGGGTCATCGCGCTTACGGCGCATAGGAACAATTCGGGATAGAAGACCAATAAGTATGTCGGAGAAGACACTTCTTTCGTGCGCTTCGTCAATAATGATCACAGAGTATTTTGACAGAAGGAAGTCTTGTTGACACTCGCGAAGTAACACGCCATCAGTCATAAATTTGATCTTTGTTTGCTTCGTAACATTGCCGGAGAATCTAATTTGATAAGAGATTTCCCGCTGACTTAAATTAAGCTCCCGGGCCACACGCTGACTCATGGATACTGCAGCTACCCGTCGAGGCTCAGTTATGCCGATTAGCTTACCGTTCAACGCGTAACCCGCCTCATACAAGAACTGGGGTATCTGCGTCGTCTTCCCTGAGCCAGTTTCACCAGAAACGATGACTATGTCATTATAACGAATTTTCTCAATTATGTTCTGCTCCTCACCAATGATCGGAAGCTTGAGCCTAGACTCTTCAATGATTGGATCTCTCGAGACTCCTACATAGATCGCGGGCTCTCTAGGTATCTCGCTTCTTCTCTGATCTTGTGCCACAACTTTTGAGGTCGACTCTTTCACAACCTTAGAGACAAGCTCTTTGTCTGTCTCCAAATCGCGGGGTATTGATTTGTCCGAGGTGCTCGCATCCCTTTCGGGTGAATTGTAGTATACCTCTGTGTCTGTGGAGACGTCGTCGGTATCCTCTGAGGATGAAGAGGAAGAACTCCCATGAACGAGCTGTTTCCGCTTCGTTCGTCTTCGCTTGAGTAGGCTCGCAAGATCCAAACGCTGTTCCGCTCGCTCAATGTCGGTGACATTTGACTGACTGTTGCAGCCATCATCGGCTAAGAATCTCTTCAAGCCTTTCGTTTGCATCGAGGACGTTGAATGGAGTTTCGCTGTTTGCTCAGGCTTCAACTGAAACTCTTTCAGTTTGGTCAGTAGATTGCCTCTGTCAACTTTAAGCTTTTTGTGCAATACAATCTTTTCCAACTTTTTTCGATTTTTGCGAGATTGAATTGACGCGGCTGCCAACTCTTGGCGCCTCTTCTTGATCTCTGGTCTGACCATTTCAATAGTCGGTCGAGATAGCGAGCTAACAATAAGACTGATTGATGGGCACTACCCTAATTGGGAGGAGGCTCAGGTGCATCACGCAACCACGTGGTGCCTTGAAGTGTCTTTAGCCCATGTAAACACACAGTGGGAAAATCCATAAGCGAACGAGGTTGGCGGCCGCAATTATGCTAGAGTCTCGCCCTCAAATCCATTCAACCAGCTTAGGGAAACCAATCCTGGCTCTCAGAGGGTGGTGCGAAACCGAGACTCGGCGTTTCGTTTTTTAGCAGCGAAAAGCTACAGTTTGGACAGATGTGCGAACCAGCTTGCCGGCCGGCCGTTTCCAGAAGCTTCGATGTGCGCAACTACGAATCTCATGCGTAGGCCTAGTGTCCACAATGGATTCTGCTACCGCACACTCCCATGCTCGATTCCGATGCGTGAGCGCTCGGCGCACGGAGATTTCCAGAACTTTCTCTAAGAACTTTATATTGTAAGCTGCGACACAAGAGATCAGTTATCGTCGAAAAGGAAGTGCATACTAAACTTACGTGTAATCTTGGTTGATAAATTGACCGTGATTTCAAAATTTCTCTCGAGTGATCAAACAAACAACAGCAACAATGTCTACTGGAAACGCTATCGGTATCGATTTGGGTACAACCTATTCATGTGTCGGAGTCTTTCAACACGGGAAGGTGGAGATTATCGCCAACGATCAGGGAAACCGTACAACTCCAAGTTATGTGGCTTTCAATGACACAGAGCGACTGATTGGAGACGCCGCCAAGAACCAGGTGGCCATGAACCCGCAAAACACAGTATTTGACGCCAAGCGTCTGATTGGCCGGAAGTTTGATGACGCAACCGTTCAATCTGACATGAAACACTGGCCATTTACAGTTATTAACGACGCCACTAAGCCCAAGATTCGTGTAGAGTTCAAGGGTGAGAACAAGGACTTTTTCCCGGAGGAAATCTCTTCCATGGTCTTGACCAAGATGAAGGAAACAGCCGAGGCCTATCTAGGAAAGACAGTTGGAAACGCCGTTATCACTGTGCCGGCATATTTCAACGACTCTCAGCGCCAAGCAACCAAGGATGCTGGCGCCATTGCTGGGCTGAACGTCATGAGGATCATCAATGAGCCAACTGCCGCTGCCATTGCCTATGGACTAGACAAGAAGGGTGGCAAGGAGAAGAACATTCTCATATTCGACCTTGGTGGTGGAACCTTCGATGTTTCGATCCTCTCGATCGACGACGGTGTCTTTGAAGTTAAGGCAACAGCTGGTGATACTCATCTAGGTGGTGAAGATTTTGACAGCCGAATGGTTAGCCACTTTGTACAAGAATTTAAGAGGAAACATAAGAAGGAGCTCACTAGCAACAAGCGCGCTGTTCGTCGTCTGCGAACTGCTTGCGAACGTGCAAAGAGGACTCTATCCTCCTCGTCTCAAGCCAGCATTGAGATTGACTCTCTCTTCGAGGGTATCGACTTTTACTCCAGCATAACTCGTGCAAGATTTGAGGAGCTGTGTGCAGACCTTTTCAGGTCAACCTTGGACCCAGTCGAAAAGTCCCTACGCGATGCTAAGATCGATAAGAGCAACATTGACGAAATTGTTCTAGTCGGGGGATCGACCCGTATTCCCAAGATTCAGAAACTGTTGCAAGACTTCTTCAACGGCAAGGAGCTCAACAAGAGCATTAACCCAGATGAGGCCGTGGCCTATGGTGCCGCAGTTCAGGCTGCAATTCTAAGCGGCGACAAATCAGAGGCTGTGCAAGACTTGCTCCTGCTCGACGTCACCCCATTGTCGCTCGGTATTGAGACTGCTGGAGGAGTGATGACAACTTTAATCAAGAGAAACGCCACCATCCCAACTAAGCACTCGCAAATCTTCACAACATACAGCGACAACCAGCCAGGTGTGCTCATCCAAGTTTATGAGGGAGAGCGGGCAATGACTCGCGACAACAACTCGCTAGGTAAATTTGAACTTTCTGGCATTCCACCGGCTCCTAGAGGAGTTCCACAGATCGAGGTCACTTTTGACATCGACGCCAACGGTATCCTCAACGTGTCTGCAGTGGATAAGAGCACCGGTAAACAAAACAAGATTACCATCACGAACGACAAGGGTCGACTGACCAAGGATGAAATCGAGCGTATGGTTCAAGAGGCCGAGAAGTACAAGGAGGATGACGAGAAGCAAAAGGAGCGAATCAAGGCCAAGAATGAGCTCGAATCGTTCGCCTTCAATCTGAAGCAGACTTGCGAGGATGAGAAATTGAAGGACAAGATTCCAGCAGAAGATCGCGAGAAGCTTGAGGAGAAGGTCAAGGAAACCCTCGCCTGGTTAGATGGTAACCAGATGGCCGAAGCTGAGGAATTCCAGCACAAGCAAAAGGAACTCGAGCAGTTGTCCGCTCCGATCATGACAAAGATGTACCAATCGGCCGGTGGACCAGGCGGTATGCCGCCAGGTTTTGGAGGTGAGGGAGGAATGCCAGGTGCCGGAGCTGCTGGTGCTGCCCCGGGCGCAGGCAAGGGTCCAACCATCGAGGAAGTTGATTAAGCCACTTAATTTAGGAGAGAACTAATGTTTCAATTATTGCTTTAGGATGTTATCTAATCTAATTGTATCCTGCTTCCGTAGATTGGCTCCAAGTTAACTGTATTAGAATCCAAAGTAATTGTACAGAACTATCGCCGCAGATAATGTTCTTTTATGAAAATAAATCAATCACTATTATGTAGGCAAAGGCGTACATACGGACTTTACATTTTAATTTCATCACTGTGCTTTTGGAAACTTGAGACAAAAGTTATGACCAATCTTGTTCAATGGCTTTCTCTCTCTCTTAATTGCGTGCTCCATTTCCTGGTGGAGCCTCTCTCACATGTGATTGGCCTTGGATCGGTTAACCTCTCGTTCTTATGATCTCTAACGTCTTTGACTTGCCTTGCTTGTGGATGAGCTACTCATTGAATTGGGCGCTGACGTAGTGGCCAGAGTGGTGATCGACGCTGTTGTCTTTCTGATAGGGTGAACCCTACAAACGCATCCTGCTGGGAATTTGAACACGGCTACCTGTGGACTGCGCGATGGATCGTGCGGGTCTATGGCGATCATTCTATGTAGGCTGTATCTTTGTTGGCACGTTGAATCATAAAAGGGTGCAATGAATTCGCATGGGGTATTTGGTTGAGCACAACTCTCGGTCCTAACTCTTTGCGGAAAAACGTCCGTATTAACTACAAGCATCCACTCCTTAGTGATCTCGTCTTTAGCCCATCCTGGACGCATCATCTCTACTTGCGTTTGGCATGCAAACTTTCCACTGGCGGCCTGGTTGTTGGTTGCATTGAAGTCATCTTTGTGAAGTTCTTGGTCGGAAACTGTCTGTAACTCCTCATACATAATCCTTACGGATCTAAAACTCCTCTCGACAGCCTGTCTAACCTCATTCATCGGATAGTCTTTGGTCAGAACGCAGAAGTTTTTACCCGTGAGCGTGCAATTAGGTATTTGGCCGTTTGCGAGCGGCTCGTCGGGTCTCCTCACAGCTATCGAGGGTCCATACTCGAATACCGGATACTCGACACGAGCGGGCGCCTGTTGCGGGTTAATCAAGCGACCGGATTGCATTACCATGGCTGAAGGTCTTCCGAATGGAACTGGCTGGTTGGCCATGGCGCTCATTCTGTTAGAGCCCCCGAACTGTCTGATCGCCATTCCAGTGAGCGGCAATTGAGTTGTCGTTGGAATTGGAGTCGCTCGAACGCCATCTTGGGCCTGAGCATCGTCCGTCGACTGTTGGCCACCCTGATTTTTCATCTTCGTCGGATGAGAGGGCTGCTGTTGGAGCCGGCTGAGTTTGCTAAAATCGTTGCGCAATTTAGACGGGATGAACGAGGAAGTCCCATTGGATGGCTTGCTAATCAATTTGCTCGATGGTGCTTGCGATTTGGTGCTGAACTGCTGTTGTTGACGCCTATCGTCTGGTTGCATACTTGTAGCAGGTTGTTTGGGTTGCTGAATGCGTTCAAGCTGCACCTGATTTTCCCTCTTAGGTTCTGCGGGGATCTGATTTGCATCCATGAAGATCTGTTTGTCGGACGGAGTTGTTTGGTTTAGTCTGCGATCCATCTCGTTTTGCATTTGCTGTCGCTGTTGTTGTTGTTGTTGCATGAACACAGTCATTGGAGACGAAGGGGCCTGAGTGGTTGTGGACGCAGCAATCGGAGTTGACGATTGACTTGCGCCGTCTTGGGTCTCACCTGTGCCATTGGACGGCGAGAACGACATGTTCTCCGTCATGTTGGCTTTGAACGTGGTGAGTCTTACCGTTGGCGTCCCCGTTGTGACCGTGGTTCTCTCTGAATCGCCACTTCCGCTATTATTGGGTCCAGTGAATTCAGTGCTGGCGGTTGTCGTTGTGGACTCAATGGAATTGGTCCTACTTGGATCCCTCTGGGTGCTACTTGGGCCGCTCGCTTGCTGCTCCCTCTCAAGGGAGCCCATCTTTCTCGAATCCTTTTGACCCTGCCCAGAGTCGGCAGCGTTGGTAGTGGATGTTGGCCGGCTTGTGGTGGTTTGTTGCGAATCGAGAGTGGTCGGCTGTCGTTGCTGGTTGCTTGAGCTGGTTGTTCTAGACGGGGCACTGGTGGTTGCGGTATCATTGCCGCTGAACGACTGTTGCTCTACTGTTGTCATTGGCATGGCTTGGGTTGTGCGCATTTGGGGACCAGCGCTGCCTGCTGAGCTCGCTTGCTGGTTGTTTCTGGAGACCCCGTCGAGGGTTGTGGTTGTTGGCATTTGTTTGGTTGTCATGAATGTCTCGCCCATCGGTCTCTGGACTCCCGATTGATTTGGACTAGAGGCTCGTGAGGGTTCGTTGCGTTGCTGCTGGTTTGTAGAATCCATTGTGCCAACAGGCCTCTTGGAATGAGCTGGCGAGGGCATTCCGTTCATCATAATCATGTAGACTGTATTTGCTTGGTTGTTATTGCCCATGGCAACATTTCCCGACGGCTGTAGGGTGCCGGTGCCGCCTGTCTTGGGGCCGCTAGTTTTGGTGCCAGGCGATGGTTTCAATCTCATTCCAGGCTCAACCTCATAAACTGACAATTCCTTGCTCTGCGATGGTTGGTTTGGTCGCGATTTGCGGCCATCAGTTGGCGGTTGAGTTTGGTTCTCTTGCTGCAATTTAACTGGCGCCTGTTGGTTCGTCAAGCTGGCCAATTTCTCCTTGTTGCTCGGAACCGACGGACTTTGTTGGCCCTTCATAATGCGCTGAATGGGCATCAGATCCAAGCTGAGCAATTCAATCTTTGGCTCGCCACCGGTTGTCATATCATCTTCGAGAGTTGGCGCAGACGGTTCCGCTATACTAATCATCATGGGCGACTTTGGGGAAGTTGAGGAGTCTAAAATTGTTGCTGGTGTTGCAGTAAAGCCGTCTCCTGAGCCCGTCTGACTCATCATCTGGCCAGATCCGCTGCCTTGTTGGCGGCCAGGCTGTCTCGTCGTTGGAGGCGGCTGCAATTTCTTCTTGGCCACCAGCGTGTTCATCTCCACCTCTAACCGATTAGCTTCCTCTTCCTTAGTTGCCGGCCTATCATTTTGCCTCGTGCTCGCCATTGTTGAGCTGCCAACTTGCAATGGACGTCTAATATCGCCTGCTTGCTGCTGGTTTGTCATTTTACTTGCGCCGCCAACCGGGTTTGGTATCGTCTGGCTCTGGCCGCCAAGTGGTGCGCTTGGCATCGGAGTTGTCTGATCCATTGCTGGCATCGTCTGGCCTCTCTCGCCCCCTTGCAGCCCTTGGTTCATCATCAAGCGCATCAGCGTTTCCATCGGCATTGTTATGGCCGTCTCACCATCAATGGTGCTCTTACCTTGATCTAGCGTCATCATAACCAAATTGGTGTTTGCCTGTCTGGTTGGCGCTTGGCTCACCTCAGGCTTGATTCTCGGAATGTCGTCGCCACTGTTGGGCACAATGTTTTGGCTCTCACTCTTGCCAACACCAGGCTGACGCATCATCATACTCATCGTCTGAACACCCAAACCTTTGGGCAACCTTTCGATGTCGATGGTTGTGAGAGCTGGCTGCTGAGTTGTTGAGGTTCTGGCGTCTTTGGTGGTTGTTTGCTGGCCAGCGCTGGTCGTTTGAGCAGGCAGTGTGGCCACGGTAGTTGGCGTTGTTGACTCTTGGTCCTCGTTGCCAGAATTGACTCCATTATCTGTGTCCGAGTCCTCGTTTGATTCATTGTCCGAATCGGTTGTCTCGTTCGCCGAGTTGCCCATTGGACCTGTCGTTTCGCCTTGACCAGAGCTGGTGCTGGTGTTGCCTTCATCGTCGTCGTCTTCATCGTCGCCGTTCGTTGTTGCTGTTGCATCTTCGTTTGCGCTCGTGGTTTCCGTGCCGCTAGTCGGCTCCTTGCTGGTTGTTCCACCACCACTGCCGCTTACTACATCACTAGCGCCGCCGCCGGCGCCCATCTCGGGCGAGCTCCTCATGCCGTCGCTACCCGCTGCTTGAGTGGTGGAGCCCACCGAAGGGATCGTCACTCCAGTGACCATGGAGTTCGGCTGGCTTGCGAGTGTCGTGCTCGTCAGCTCAGACCCAGTTGTCTCCTTCTGTTGTTGCCTCGTAGACATGGATGTGGTTGGTGGCAGGGTTGGCGTTGGTGGCGGCGTAAGCATGCTTTGGGTCTCTCTGGGCAACGAATCCGTTTGCGCCGGGGACGAGGACTGCTGTCCTCTGGAGGTGGAGCTCGGCCTTTGCTGGTTTGGTCCTGGAAGGCGAACGGAGGTCGTGCTAGCTTGCGAGCGCATACCTGTCGCTGGCCGCCCGTTCTCGAGCTCAACGCGCCCAGTCGGCGTGGTGGTCTTAGGTTGCTGTTGCATCTCTCCCTCGCTTGCAATTGAGATGGGAGTCTCCTGCAGATCCACCTCCATCGGCGACTGCGAGCTTACTGCTTCACCTCCGATGCTCATCTGGGTGGTTGCCGTCTGCTCTGTTGCATCAAACCTGCTCGATTGGCCGCCCCTCATACCGGTTGTCAGTGCGCCATCCGCTGGTCTCATTGTGCTCGAGACGCCCATTGGCCTCTGCATCGTGGATTGGCCAAGTTGCGACACAGTGGCCATTTGGGGCCTTTGGCTGGATCTGTCATCGTTGGCCTGCTGAGTTGCAACCTGTTGGCTGGTAGCTTTGGCAGTTGCTTGCGAGGCTTGATTTGGCTGGAGTTTGGAGATCTGGAGTTCGCTTTGGTTTGTTTGCTGCTTCTTTGGTCCATCGGTCTGCGTGACTTCCTTACTCGGCTTTGGTTGCGCTCGCGCCACCATTTCGTCGGTTCCATTCTGCGATTTCTGCGTGACAATCGACTGGCCGCCAGGCGATGGTTCAGCCATCATGCTGCTCGAGGAGGAATCTTCGCCAGTTTGAACTCTCGCCTGGTCAGTTTCCATGTTGCCAGCGGCTCCATTTCCTCCCTCAAACTCGGGCTCGTTCTCCTCCCCATAGTCGGCCATTTGATTTTGCTGCTGTTGCTCGAACCTAATTGAATCGTCGGCTCTCTGTTGCCGCTGCCAATTGGGATTCTCGGCCGAATTGGACCCTTGCGCAAGAGTGCCGCTTGCTTTGTTTGTTGCCGATGCAGCTGGACGGCCCATCGCCGCAACTCTCATTTGAATGCCCAGTTGAGCGGCTAATTGCTCACCTGTCCCAAGCTCATCCACTTGACGCGCTGAAGTTTGCCTATTTGATCTCGCATCTCTCGTTTGCATTGAGCTTGGTTCAATTAAGGTCGGTTTAACTGACTGCCAATTGGCCTGTTGCAACTGATTCGACTTTTTCTGCGCCATGAGCATTTGTTTTGCCGCAAATGGATGCATGTTGTTGGGTAGACTCGCCGAAACCAAACGGAGCCTCTCGTTGCGCTCCAAATCTAGCGGGCCACTTTCAGCAACATTCAAATTTGAAACGAAATTTGTATCGACGTCCCGATCAATTTGGTGGCCAAGCTGCAGCTGTTGTCTTGGCTCTGGTGCAGCGTTGCTCTGGTATTGTGTTAGCATACTTGTTGAGCTTGAGAGTTCGTTTTGCTCGGACAGGTTGATTGTTTTTCCATTGAAGGCAACCGCAACGATCGGTCTGACTGTTGGCTGAACTGCGTCGTTTATGTACTCTAAAAGTTGACAGGTTTGATTTAGGGGATGAGATTTTGAGCGCTAACGAGGAAGCGCAAGCGTTTTGGTTTTGCTCGGTTTGAGCTTTGATGAGGCATGGATAATCAATACTTACGTTGCCACCAAACGTTCCACCAATTGGTGTTTTCGCGGCCAGTCAATGGGCTAGCCGAAGTTTGACGCTTTGAGTGGTGCACTTTGGCCTCGCAAACTCTGAAGCCAAGATCGAGGGAGTTTAACAGGAGCAAGAGGCTCAGAAGAAGCGGCATTAGACGGGTTAAATTTGAAACCGCTTGCCCGAGCAAATCTCTCCTCGCCTCCCCTCGCCTGACTAGAGCTACCTTTGGTCTCGCCGTCCTCCCACAAACATGGCGCCGCTCCATCCCCTCCAGAGCGCTAACCTCCAGCTCCAGCTTCCGCTTCGGCTGCCCAAGTCGGCCGGCCGACGAGAGCTTGTGGAGTGGTCCGCTTCTCGTCGTGGGCGCCTCTTGTTTCGCGAATCTCGTCAGCTTCAGAGTGTGAGAATGCAAAAGCGTAAGAATAGTTTAGTGTTGCGTCACATTTGGGCCAACTCTTGCCTCGTGAGGTGTCAATGGGACGAAGGAAGGGCGCAAAAACTTACATTCATCTCCGGCTCCACTTTCGCTCCAAGCGGCTCGCCTGTCGCGTCAAGCAAAAGGTTTTCCTGGCGAGAAAAGTGTTGCTAAAAATGTATCAACAACTTCTTGATAGGGAGGAGAGTTGGAGCACTTCCGCCACAACGCTGCCCTCGGCTCTCCTTTGGCCTCTGTGATGGGATGTAAAAGTTTGACTGCTTGATGATGAGTTAGTTGGCCTGTCGTTTAAGCGAAACCGATTTCGCCCCTCTCGTTTTCGGTTCCCGCCGCTCGGCTGGTCCAAGGTTTGGTTGAAAGCTCGAAAAGCTCATATCCGTCGCCCCTTCCGAACTCGTGAGCTTTGAGGTGGAATTTGAATGAGGAGCAAGCAAGTGTCTCGCTCGTTTCGAGTCTCCCTCTCACACGGCGCCCGCAAGCATGAACTGCCTCAAGTCTCTGGCTAACGATCCAGTGCAATGGACTAGACTGAACTGAAATAGGTCGATCCAGTTGCAAGACTTGCCAGCTCTCCTCCTCCTCCTCCTCCTCGCGCAGCAACAGACGCACTCGAACAAACTTGGCGCCACCTGACTCCACTCGAGCTCGCCTGGAGAACCCAAATCAATCCACTAATTGATCTTGCGAGGACTTGCAATTCGAGGCAATAAACTGGCTCGCCTCTGAGTGACGGCGATAAAAGCGGAGGATCAATTTGTTTTGTAAATATAACTTATCACTGCAGTCAGCTTTCAGGATGGCCGCCTCTAATTGAGGCCACAATTGTTTCTCGACACTCAAAACTCCTCCACCTGGCCAACTCTTGACATTGCAAGCGAGAGGGCCAACAACTCTGCGCGCACTAATTAGTGCTCGTCGCCATCTTGGAGTGAGACTAGTTTGACTAGTTGCTGCCTCTCTCTCTTTCCGGCTCTTGCTTCGTGTGGGATCCGTCCGCTTTATTTTCTAATCATCAACTGGCCAGCTCGCGGCCATCAAGTGGCGGGCAAACAAATTGTTGTGTTGCCTCCCAGCTGAACAAGCGGCGCTCGAGTTTGAGTTTGAGTTTGGGCTTGAGCTGGACATGGACATGGGCATGGAGCTGAGCTAAGCCGAGCGGAGCTAATCAACAATCGAGCGAAAGTTGAGCCGCCCTTGCAAGCGGCCGCGCAAGAGCTCCTCGAATGGGAAGACCTCGTCTGCTCGCGTTTAGCCTGCTCGCGGGCCAGCTCCAGGCCGCTCCTCCAAGGGGCTGGCCGGCCGGCCAACGGAACGAGCGGCTGAGCCACTCTCACCGGCCGACTCTCCGCCTGGGAGCTGCTCGCCGACGCCTGCGCACCAGCGAGCATTCAGGCGGAGGTGGAGGTGAAGGCGGAGATGGAGATGGAGATGGAGTCGCGGGCAGGCTGGCCGGCAGCTAATGAGCTTGGCGCCGGAGCCGCAAAACTGGTAGCGGCGCGCTGAGGGGCCAACGGCCTTAGGAGCCGGCCAACGGGGCAACGGGAGCGCTCGGCTGCCGCTAACGAGCGTAGGAGTTGCCCGCAACCAAGCCGCCTGGCGCATTGTTTTCCGGTTGCCGCCGCCGCCGCCGCAGCCGCCAATCAGGAGCCGAGAGGCTGAGGCAGGCGAGACGGTGGTCGTGGTGTCGGCGGCCAAATCAATCAGCGGCCGCTCGCTTGTTGCGGGCGCCAATTTATCTTGCGCGTTGCGGCCGGAGACGGGCCGCCGTCGAGGGAGTTGCAGCTTGACGGGCGGCGACTCTGTCCAACTTTGTCGGCGCCCCAAAGCGGTGGCCGCCCAACCCGAGCTCGGCCCTTGATTGATCGGGAGCCGGCGAGGCTGTGAGCGCGCGGCCGACAGGGTTTTGTCATCGCCAGCTTGAGCTTTGAGTGCGCGGCTGCGGCGCGCGCGCCCCGCTGCTCGGCCGCGACTTGCCCGCCTGGCACGCTCGGCCCCCTCTCTGGCCGACGGGGGCGAGCCAGGCGGCCGCCGCAAAGGTGGAGGCCGCTCGGAACAGTTGGATGTCCGGCAGAGAGAAAATTGAATTGTTGCTGCCGTTGCCCTGTGCAAGCGAGCCGTGGCAAGGGAGGAGGAAATGTTGCTTGAGCGGGGGTGGCTTGATTGACTTGTGGCGCCGGCCGAGTGGAGGAGGCTCGTCGGCGACGTCCGGGCGGTCTGGCCGGCTTGCGGGCGGCGGGCGGCATCAGTGGGCGCGGCGCCCTCAAGCTGGCGGGCCAGCGGGCGAGCCAGCCTCGGACGGGCTGCGATTCAATTAGCCAATCAATCAGCGCCGCCAGTCCCGCCGAGCGAGGGATCATTTTTCAATGACAAATCCATTCCGCCCGCAAGCCGGGCTAGCTAGCCAGCCACTTTGGCTTGTTCGAGGCTGCGAGCGAGCTCATGACTGGTCAGTCATGGGCTTGGGCCGAACAATGCGAAGGCGTCGCCAACTGGCCAATTTGAATACAACAAACCCTCAGTCGGCCCCGGCCAGCTCGGCCAGCGCGCACGGGTGCAATAAAATTAATGAAAGCTAAAATTGTCGCCCCACCTGGAGAGCGGCTGACGCGAAGGCCGCTCGCCCGCCCGCTCGCCCTGTGGTCACGGCGGGCGCTCGAACTTTGCGTGCTCTCGCGCGCGCCTCGCCTCGCCTCGCCGGCCGCCGTGAACAGGCCGCTCGAACGGGCAGGCGGCCAGCCCGAGCCACTGACTCGCTGGAAGCGGTTGCAATTTATCGATGAAACAGCCCTCTCATGTTGAACATTTCACAACATGAGAACGTTGCAAGCGACAGCAGAGGCAGCGGCAGCGGCAGCGGCAACAACAAGCTGAATCGCTTGCAATAACAAGGAAAGGTTGCCCAATTCTAATTCTCGAGCCCGAAACAAACCAACCGTCTCATCCTCCAAATGTTGTCCATCCAAGGGAGCTGGCCAAATATATCCCGGCTCCATTGCGGCCAAGCGGCGGGCAGAGAGCAAACGAGCGCTTGGAAGGCAAAAGGACCGTTTGCTCGAACTCTGAAGGCAGCGGCTGGCTCGCTCGGCCAAGCCAATCAAAGAGCAACAAGTTAGCGCTTTTGATTGTTAATTTTCAATTTGTTGTTGCCTGCCGTCTGGTTGCCGTTCTGAGCTGGCCGGCAGCCCCGATCGGGTCGCCGACGATAATCGGCCAACAAATTGCGCAACTCGCCCGCCCGGCCCCAGTGGCTCAATTGGCGAGCGCATGTACCTGCGCCGCCTGTGCCAGCGCGGCCCCGCCCCCAACCCGCTCCGGCTGGAGCTCGTTTGCTCCCTGCTCGGGCCAAGTTGACAGTGCGCCGCCCATTGGGAGCCCTCTTTGTTGGGCGGCGATGACCGGCCGGCCCAATGGAGACACCAAAAAGCCAGCTTGCGAGTGCAAGCGGCGAGAGCCTCGCGAGTTGCGCCAACAAAGCTACACCTCAAGCGCTACATGCAAGCGATCGGCTTGATTCCAAGGAAGGCCCGAGCGCGCAAAACCAGAAGCGGATCTTCGCATGGCAAGGCTCGTTGAATCGATTGATTTGCTTAGCCGCTCGGCTCGCCCGTCCCAAATTGATTGGCCAACTCTGGAGTGGCGCCAGAGGAGGGGGGAGGGCGGCGAGTTCGAGTGGAGGGCCGCGGGGAGACAATGGGACTCTCTAGCCGATTGTGGCTCCAACAATGAGCCGTTGCTTCGCGCTGGCCGCCGCTTGTTCCGGTGCCGAGATCCTGAGAGGGCTGAGCAGTGGAGGGCCGGCAGAGGATGGCTCAGCGATGGGCAACTTTCGCCGGCCAACTCTCGGCTGGAATTAGGCGCCAAATTAAGCCCTTCCAAGTCGAGCGAGCGGCCAAGAGGGATTTCGGATCAACTAGACAAAATTGGAAACATGATTTCTAGCTCTCAGCTAGGCCGAGGCCGCGCAGCTGGCCCAGAGCGCGCGCGACGAGTGGCGCTCTCGAGTGGCGGCCCATTAGCATAAAGTCTGCCACTAGAGGAGGCCAACTGGCGCTCCCTGCCCTCGCAAGCCGATCAAAGCCCAAATTCAGGGCCCTCGATTCAAGGTCGGCGCCGCAGGAACTCGGTCAGCTGGTTTCAGCGAGCGAGCGAGCGAGCGGCTCGAGTGTTGCGCTGCGCTCGCTGCACGCACTCTGCGCGTCGCCAGCCGAGGGCTCACCTGGAGGCAGCCCTCGGCGGCGCTCCAGCCGACCGACTTCCGCTCCTCTCCGCCGGCCCAGGTGGGGCGGCTTTTGCGCTGGCCGCGCTCCTACAGCTCTCGGAGCCGACAAACGAGCGAATCACGACCGGCGGCAATTAGGTCCGCGCCGAACAGGTGATCTCGGAGCCGCCGCCGCCGCCGCCACTCGCTGGCCGGCCGGCAACAGTTTGCTCTGGAGCCGCTCGATTCGATTAGCCTGCCGGCCGGGACAAGCCGAGCCTCGTTCGCGCTCAGCTCGGCTCTGGCGTTGGCTTGCCGAGCGCCGTTCAATACTAGAATATTGTCCACGCGCTTCACCTGCTGCTCCTGGCGCCGCCTCAGTGGCGCCAAACCAAACTGCCAGCCAACAAAACAAGCTCCCACCTCCCGTAATTAATATTCACCTACTCGCAAACACACCGACCTGAGCCAATAAATCGCAATTGCCCATCCAATCTAATCAACCTCAAACAAGCAAACCTGTCCGCCCAGCCGAAAGCACATCCAACCCCCCTCTTTGGCTGGCCGCTTGTTGATCGGGCAGAATTCAATTATCACGATCAAGCTGCTCGCCCAATGCGATCGTGTCCTGGACAGTGGTTGCCGTTTGCACGAGCAAACAGTTCGGATGGCTGGCTGCCGGCCGACGGGCCAAGAGGCGCGGCGCCAGCCGATGGCGTCGCCCAGACACTCTGCTGGCCTCCTCAATGTGGCCATAAAATGCGGACTTTGGAGTTGCTTGTTTAGGCCGTTAGATTTGGTGGTGAAAATTTGCCTGAAATAATGGGGTGTAAAATTAGCCCCTAAATTTAACTAATTTTATACGCATATTTCGGCCAGCTCAAGTTTAGGGCGCAAAGTTGACAAAAGGGAGGCTCAATTAGGGGGCTTCTATTTCGGGGTTAGTGGATCTCTCTTTGGCTTTTGTTGCGCTCGCAGCCTTAGGCGGGGTTGCTTGCGGTTGGCCAGGTTTGGGCTAGCGAGAGCAACTCGTCGTCGCGCCCAAGTGTAGGAAGAGAGCTAGCTAATTGGCCCTCGTTTGTCTCACTGCTTTTATCGCCTCTCTCTCTGCCTCTCGGCTGGCATGCAAATGAGCAACGCAGAGCTAATGGTTGGCGCCGGCCGGGGAGGGCGGAATTGTCAACCTGATACTTTGTTCTGGCGACCTGAGCCCTGCCTCGCTCGTGGGCCAACCTGCTGGCCCACGTGCTCCTCGGCGAGACTGGAAAATTGAAACCAGCCTCCGCTGGCTGCAACAATTGTTTCCCACTCAAACGAAACCAAGCCAGGGATCGTCGATGGCTGCGGCGGCGGCGGCGACAGGTGGGCTTAATTGTGGCCCATGAATTTGGCGCCAGAAAGGCAAATTAGCGGCAGAGCTGATGAAATCGCCGACAGCGCTCGGCAAAATTGTGTCTCGACCGCCTGTTGCACAATTTGGGCCCTTCTCGCGCAAACCTCGAGCAGTCATAATTGGCCTCCTCGCGCAAATCGAGGCTCGTTTCCGGCCAATTTGGACACGAAAGCGAGCAAAACTTAATGCGCTCAAACTTTGCCGTTTGAGCTCAACTAAATTTCAATCCTTTGAGTTGGGAGGCCAGTCGGCCGAATGGCTCAGCTCTCAACTTGCGCGAGTTGGCTTAATTTGCTCCATGATGATCGATTCGTTTCACCTTTTGCGGCGCTCCTCCTGCAATGCTCCCCTTGCGGCTTCCGATCGAGCGAGCGGAAATCAATTGCAAACTTGGCGGACACAAAACTCACCTTGGCCTCCTCTATTCTGGCCTGCTGAAGAAGCTGGAGTGGAGCTCTTCCAACTCCTCCGCTACGATTGGCCTTAGCTTGAGCTTCCTCTTGCTGGAGCTGCCTTGTTGAACGTTAAACTGTTCAAACTGAGCAGCTGACGCTTGTTGCTGGCCGGCGCTGTCTTGTCAGCTCGGATGGGCAACTTTTCTCCCTGGCCACCAATCAGCTGTTTGCTCGGCCCCTGGCCCTTCGCTCGCTCGCTCGCTCGCTCCTCACAACACAACTAGCTTGGCGGATGGACCGAGTGCAGTACACTTGGACGCGCTCACCTGGCCAATCAATTTGAAACTGACCAGCGCACCGATTCCAATGGCTCGCTACTGGTCTTTTGGCGCCAGTGGCCGCTTTCCGATTCCTCTCGCTCGTTGGCAAATTCTCTCTCGCTCGCTGGCTTAGATGGGCAAACAAAGCTCATAGCTCGGTTAGCCAGTTTGAGCGCTTAGAGGCGGTTTGTTGCTCCGATTGGGGCGCCCTCTTAGCTCCTGACTGGCTCCCCTTTGGCGCCGCTCGCTAAACTTGGTCTCGATGCTCCCCCAACGAGTGGCGATGAATTTTAGTTTGCGCAATCTCAGCCACACGCACACGCTCAGTTTTCCTTTGTTCGAGCGAGCGGAGGGCCGAAACTCTACCTGGCCAGGCAAGACATTATCGAAAGCGATACCTGGAGTGAGAGAGAGAGTTGCGCGCGCTTTTGGGGGCGCGGCCGGCCAGCCGCGCATGCGCAAGTAAAAGTGCATCAACAGGCACAACAAACTCAGCCTCCACCAAATCAAACTCTCCCCAACTGCACTTGGCTTTGCTCCCCAGCTAACCTGTCGCGCCGGCAACTCATGTGGCTCCTGTTGCTGGCCGGCCGGCGAGGGCGCCCAACGAGCGCGAGGAGCTTTTTTGGCTGGAATAAGTTTCATCTAACGGGGTAAGCGCAAGAGCAACGTCCAACTCGAGAGTGTGAGAAATCCTCCCCAAGCGGCAGGCAGCAGCTCGAGTTCGCTTGCCAAAAACACGCGGGCCCATGACTCTAGCTGGCCAGATTGATGAGGAAGTTTATGTTCTCGGTCCATTGTCTTGACCGTTGGCTGCCTTCCGAAGGCTTTCACTGCCAATTGACCGTTCAAGTGGCACTGGCTGGCCATTTGTTGTTGCCCGGTTGAACCAGTGGCGCTACTGTAGTGCCAGCTCCTTCGTGGAGCCGGCCGCAAAACCAAGGCGCACATTTAGCACACCAATCGCTGGCCAAGCTTTGGCTCGCAAGCCTTCAAGCTCGTCGCTGGAAGTCAAGTTCGCGTGGATTCAGACTATGGGAACTAATTAATTAGTGTCCTTTCCCCCTCCTCGCAGTCCAGGTGCACCGCTCACCTGTTGGAGAGCCACAAAGGCCAACGTGCGCGCGGCCTCACAATTCGCTTTGCAGGCACTTCCATTGGCGGTTGCGCTCCGTCGCCGCGGCCGCCGCCGCCGCCTGAGATTCGGCCGATTGTGCGGCCACAGAGCCGATGCGATCTTGTCCAATCTCGGCGGCCAGGTTGCTCTCGCTTCAAGCTGGCCGCCTCAACTCGCGCCGACCCCCTAGCGCTAGTTGTCATTTGTGATCTTTCATCTCCCAGCTAAGGTCGCCCGCCTTGAGTTCGCCCTCCGCCAAGCTGAGCGAGGCTTGCCATTGAACTTGTCCATTCCGTATTGTTATGCCTCCCCCCCCCTCCAAAAACACTCGCGCTCAGTTCACTGCAAGCGGTCATCGTGTTGCCACTAAGCGAGCGGCCCGATTTGCAACCACATTTACGCAAGAGCAGTGCCCACTCACCTGGAAGGCGGATGAATCGCCCGCTAGCTCGCCCCTTCGCGCGATTCATTCAGAGGCGGCGGCGGCGTCATTAGGATTGTTGTTATTTCTGCGGTTCCCTGGTTGGCCAACAATGCTGCCGTATTCCAACAATCGCGCCCCTAACTGTCGCCCTCTCGCAATCCAATGCGCGGGGTGGCGCCGACAGATGATCCTTTGTTTTCAGCTTACTTGAAACACTGGACCCGAGCGGGAGCCAGCGAGTGAGGGCGGCGGCGGCGGCGGCGACAGAGGCGGCCGCGGTCAGCGCTCACTGGGCCGCCAGTGGCCGCTCGCTGGCGGCCACCCATGATCGCCGCAAACGAGCCTCGCTCGTACCTGGCCCGACGGCGAGCAAGCCAAACCTTTGCCGGCCGCAAAGGTTTAGTGGCCAATCAAGCGGATTAAGGGTAGCAAAGTGCAATGGGCAAATCGTGATGATTCAATTGGCGGCCACCCAGGACAGGGTGAACCTTTCGGCTGGCCAACAAACAGCTCGCTCTCGGTGCAGCTGGCTCGCCGGCGGCCGATTTGTCGGCCGGTTAACGCGCGCTCGCCTCCGAGCCGCGGCCAGCCGAGCTGGACACACAAAAAAGGCGCCCAGAGTTGGCCGGAAACAGCGGGGAAAACTAATCGGAGCTTCAATTTGGGTCATGAATCATCGAATTGAAACAGCGACAGACTGTGTGAGGCAAGGGGCGACCCTATTGATCCATTCACTTAGCCCTCCAATTGGAGCTAGACAGGCGGATGGCCAATCAAATCACGCGACTCCCAGTTCCAATCAAGCGATCTCGGTGCCCGCCAAAGAAAGACTACCTTTCACTCTCTTAGTCTGACTCATCAGCCGGCTTGAGTCGGCGTAAGCGGACGAGTTGAGGAGGAAGAGAACGGGCTCCAGATCAATCAGTAGTCCGGGTCACAATCGGCTAGCATCAGGCCTCTTCCTTGTGGCACCAGGGAGACTTGGTTGCCGCTGATTGCCAGTTTTAAGGTTCAAAGTTCCGTTTGCTTCCCGGCCAGTGAATGCAAATTCTGAACAATAGAATCGTGATGATCTTTTCTCTCTCTTAGAAATGGACTTTCACTAGCTCGCGCGTAATGACCAGCGAGAGAGACTGGCGAGCCTCTCTCGGCCAGGTGCAATGGCGGCTAGCCGGCCGGCCAACTAGCCTTGCCCAGGTAGAGGCATAGATTGCTTCCTGGCGTTTGCGGTGAGCAAAGCGGAGAGATCTCAGTGCGTTGGACGTTTAATCGGCTGCGTGTTGCTGCTAACTGGAATTGGAAGCGCAAAGCTCGCTTAAAAGTTGCCGATTTGATCCGGCAACTTTTGGCTACGGAACGCGAAGCTGGACGACCCATGCGCTTACCTGGCGCATGGGTAAGTAAGCTGCTCAAGTTCGACCAGTTGATTGGCCGCCAACCAACTGAGAGCGAATGCCTTCCAAGTAATCCAATTGATAACTTTATTGACGAACTCAAAGGCAGGCTGGCGGCAACAAGTGCAGCCGGCCAATTTGGCGCCCAAAACAACTCACCTGTGCCAGTCACACGCGGCGGCCACTTGGGCCCGACTGCTGGTCGGTCACAAGAGAGATGGACGTGCATGATGATATGGCGCCCATGAGGCTCGAGCATGGAGGGAGATGCGAGCGGCAAAGCGGCTTACTCGCCCGCTTGACCGCTGACAGCGCCTAATCGGCCATTCCTATTGTGCGGTGTCAATGGGTGAGTTATGGGTGCTAATGTGGAGCAATATAAACAATGCATTTAAATGGCCGCTAATGCCCACTTCACCTTCAAACTCGGCCCGCCAGCCAGATAAATCAATCCTAATTAATTTCCACCCTCCCCACCCTTTACCTGTCCCATGCCCACCTGCTCAGGTGAGCACCTCCCCCCCCACCATCACAGTCTGCCCCTCGTTAGCTCGCCGGCTTCCAAGCTTCCTGCCCTTGTGCCTCGCAAACCAAGCCGCTTAGCCCTCTTTGGCGAAACGGTTGTGTGCCAGCTGGCCAAAGGTTGGTCATTTAAATATGGCCAGCTCGGCCGGCGTTCGTAAGCAAAGTACAAACATTTAGTGGCTTCAAGGAAAGGCCCTTGCAAGAGGGCAAAACGCTTGCAAGCCGCTCGCTCCAGGTTAACTTGGCTTAGGAAGTTGAACGGCAAACTTCCTTACTGGCCCTTGGCTCATCATTCTAGCTACTCAAATCGGGCGCACACACTCGAGAAAACAATGATTTGATTATAAATTATAGAGACATTCTCGTGGGCCAAGCGCGCCAGTCCAGTTAGCTGTCGGCCGGCGGGCGGCGCGCGAGCCGACTGAGTAAACGTGTTGCGCTCTCGTTGCCCATGGACAGAGGGAAAGCGGCCCATTGTGGGCTCCATCGATCTGATGGTGGGTATTGATTGATTTATCATCACTTGGAGCGGGATTAAGCATCAACTCTTGCCTCCAGCTCAAGCCTCCGTCCTTCTCCAGAGGCGACAACGGGCGTCCATTACAATCTCGGCGGCGACAGCAATCTGGCGGCCGAGCGCCAACGCAACCTCATCAGCGTATGCAAATGAGCCGGGCCGAGAGAGGGAGATTTGGTGGCGAGTTAAGCGATCCAAGAGGGAGCAGCAACAACTAGAGCTTGCGTCCATTACCGCCGCAAGACTATCTTGGCCTCCTCCTCTTGCTTCTCCTGTCCGCCGGCCGAGCTCGCTCGGTGAGACATGCGCTCAGTTTCTGTTCCAGTTCCAGTGTTGTTGTTCTTCTTCCTCTTCTTCCTCCCATACTTCTTGCCCCCCTTGGGCTGGCTTGTGAGTTTAGGGGGAGCAAACTGAATTAGATTGCCGCAGCAAGCCAATTGAGTGCACATTCTGCTATGAGAGATAGAGAGAGCATCTGAAGGGAAGGAGGAAGCGAATCTTAATGAATGTGTGGCGGCCATTATTTTCCGAGCTTGCGGATGATGCAAAAGTGTTGCGTTAAATTGGATCAAAGTAGCTGCTGCGAATCGATTGGAGAAAGTCGTGTTTAACGGCGCGATTGGTGGTGGCCAGACGATCCTAGCGGCGAGCGAGCGAGCTGATGCGAGCGCTCCACCTGGCTCACGAGGCAAGGATGCTCGCTAGCTCGCTCGCAAAAACTGATGGCCGCCATTGACGATCACGCAAGAGTCTATCACAGTGGCAACAATACAAAAGTTTCGCCTGCCCTCTCTCTCTGCTTTCGGTTGGCCCGAAAACGAGAGCTGATCTGGCGGCTACACTTAGGGGAGTTCAGTTGCACGATTCGAACTTACACTCCATCCTCCACCAAAACTCGATACCGCTTGTGGCTGGCGAGTGGGTTTTACATCAACATTGGTTGCGCAAGACAACGCTGAATCCCATGGAGGATTCAGTGTTAGCGTTTGTAGATGAGCACGCTCGAGAGCCGGTTACAGTCTGCGGGGAGTGCGGAAGAGGAGGGCAGAGTCAATTAGCTGGGTCGGCTTCTAAGCTCGAGCAACAAAGACAACTTGCAAGAGCTCGTCGTTGAAGCGGGCCGAGGAGTCATGGAGAACGTCCGTTGCCCCACTTGACTCGGAGCCAAAACGCGCCATCTCCAGTTGGAATCGCCGCCTAAGCAGCCCAACCAACTCGAGCTCATTTGCTCGCAAACCAAAACAAATCGCACCCCAACAAGCAACCATAAACTCCTACTCAGCTAACCTGTTAACAGGTATCACTCTTCTTGTGACCCTCCAAGTTGCTCAGCGAGATAGAGCAAATCAATTCGAGCCGAACTCGCCCCACCATCAAAGGCTGAAATTTTGTTTGCCCTGACCGATTCAATTGAGATCCGCTCGCGACGAACGATGCTAAATGGATAGGATCCAATTCAAAGAGTGAGACTCAATGAAGCTAATTTCGAATCAAGTGCCTCCAATCGGCTTCTCGCTCTCGTTTACCTGTCGCGATTGATTCGTCAGTGGGACCAGGAATTATTTTGGCCCAGCGGCGCAAGTCTCTGTATGAAACACGTTGGCTACTCGATTTGGCGAAAGGCAGCCTCGGTTCAATGGGTGTGCAAGCAGGGAATTATTGCCTCCAGTCTCTTGCACCCAAACCCACGAGCCGACCAGCCTTGTCCAATCTCATTCACGCGCTTAGGTCACCTACATCTTTCGGTGATGCAGTGGCCGTCGATTGCCATTCGGGCGCAAAGACAATTCAATGGCTCGTTATTTGGGCTAGCTTTGGACGCCAAATTCTAAGGCAGTGACACTGAATCAGGGCCTTGAGCTGTGCCAGTCCCAGAGAGCTTTCGCCGTACAATCAGCTTGCGTCCACCCAGATTGCTGATCTGGCGGCCAGAGTCTCGGTCAGACGTCGGCCTTAATCATGGTTAGAGCGATCAGTATTGTAAGGCTCCTGAGCCGGACGAGTCCGGAATTGGAGGCCATAAATCAGCAGGAAGTCAGCGGGACAGCCGGTCGACTTAAAACGAGAACGGTGCTGTAATCATCATACGTGTTTGTCGGCCATAAACTCTACCTACTGGCCAGCAAACAAAAGCGCCTACCAACCAACCAAGTGTGCTCTCAAGCAATGGGATGTCCAGTTGTGCATAATTGGCGCTTATGTCACAAACTTTTTCACAGTTCATTCGAATGATGCGCCAAACGGCAGCTCGCAATATCAAGGAAGTCCCACGGCCACGACTAGAAGGATCAAAACTTCTCTTTGAGCTAGCACTCTCAATGAAGCAACTTGCGCTCGTAACGCAAGTACATCAGCTTTCTAGCGAAGATTTTGATCCCTTTTCGCTTGATCTGTTGACGAAGGGAATAAGTTTGGGCAGCAAGTTTGAGTTGCCATCATCTTTTGAGCCACAAAATTGGTATGAGCCTATCGGACCATTGAGTTGCTAATTGTCATTATCCTCAGGCGCCATGAACGAGACTTGCCCAGCTGGAGGGGAAATCTTTTGGGGTCGCTTTTGCGGAAGTGAATCTGGCCAATTCAATTACAATCTCAATGATCTGATGGCCGCAAGTTTATCCAAATGAAATTCGGAATTGAAACTTTGAAATTTGATTGTGTACGCCATTCGGCATTAACTAGCTAGCTAGCTAGCTGTTGTGAGTTGTCTGCCCAATAGCGCCATCTAACGGGCGCCGAGCCAGCGAGCTAAGGTCCGGGAGCAGGCTTTTGAAATCGGTTGAAAGACGATCTGTTGAAACATGAATGGCTAAGATTGCGATATCCCATAGTTGTAGACTTTATTGTAACGGCGTTTGGGGGCCATCCCATTTCAATGAACGCTCGGCTTGCTATGCTGAACACGCGGCGCACGAGCACTAGTCGCGATTGCCGCTAGGCGACGGCGTACGCTTCAGGATGGGAAAGATAGGCGGCGGTGGACGCTCTGGCTCGAGTGCGCACACTGACGCTATGTTGCCGCGCACTCCTTTCGTGCTGAAATTGTCAAAAGAGAAGGGAAGCGGCGATCTATTGTCAACCTCTCGACTTGGAATCCGTATAACAGCAGTGTGAACACTGCTGGCGGCCGACGCTGGCCTGGCCGAGCCGTCGTACTGGCCACCAGAATCCTTAGAGACCCTATTTGAATCCACGATTATCGTTTGCGGATTGAAGGGTTTTCGCTCGAGTTCCTCGATATCGCGCAACAATTTGCTCTCCTTCTCCATCAAATCGTCACCTGTTGATCTAGTTGAGGAGGCCCGCGAGCTTGACCTTGGCGACGGCCCGAACTCTTTCTGGTACTGCTGGTTTCTTATAACCCGCTGCTGGTGCTCGTTATCGCGAGAATGAATCCTCGGGGGAGCCTTCAAGAAATCGTATGGCTGCTCGTCCATTGCTTCAATTTCGGCCATCAGCTTGCGCTCCTTGTTGGCCAATTCGACTCTCAGTTGTTGTTCTGCATTTTGGGCAGACGTGTTGGTGGTCTTAACTGTTGTAGTGGTCATGGTTTCACAAAAGGATCCCGGCTGCCCGTAGTCTCGCCTGATATCCGCCCGTTGAAGCTGTTGTGCCCGAGGGGGCTGCCGGTACTGCATGATCATGCTTGAATCGTTTTTGGTGCTAGGTCGCCATACATTCGGTTGCTGGTTGGCCGGCCGATCGAGAGGATTGTTCGAGACATCTAACTTGGGTACAAAAGTTTGGCCAATTGCTCCTTCAAGTTGTTTCTCCACCAAACTCTCTCTCCTCGGTCTCTCCTGGATCAGGTCGATCTTCGCAGGCATTGGATAGGAGGCGAAAATTCGGTTGTCTGGCTTATGCGGAGCCTGAGCGTAACCAGACATAATTGAATCCTCCACAAGCCTATCACGACGATTCAAGACCAACCTTCTTTCGATGTCTATTTTGGAGCGCTGAACTGTCCTATTTTTGATTCTTGATGTCAAATGCGCATAGAATCCTCTCGTCTATTGATTGAGTCGAGACCTAGAGGACCCTAGAATTCAGGACTATCCAGCTCACCTCCCCCCAGTGGATGTTTACATTAGAATCAAGCCTTTGTTGACTGAATGAGCAACAGCGACTCCCCCGTAAAGAGCGCATCAAGAGTCAACGACATTGAATATTGTTTGGCCCCGAAACTCGTTGAATCGTGAGCGCCCCTAGGGTGGAACGAAACTTAAGCTCTGCCGTCGAGCAAATCCGAGCCCCCCACCCCGCCATCAGAGTCTAGAAGGAAGTTTACTCAGTTCCCTCGCCAAAATTAAAGTGGAGCGCGGGCGGCGGGAGATGGGGTTGTGTAGAAGCAGACCTCTTACAATGGAGCCGACTGAATACATAGGCAGTCTCTTTAACGTTGGAAACTCAGCTTGGGAGCCAACAAAACTTCGACCGTACGCTTGGCTAAGATGAGCTTAGGATCCTTTGGCTCGAGCACAAGAGTATGTTCTTCTTGGCAAAAACGAATACAGAAATTAGTTTTGTAAGAGCGAAAAAAGGTCGGAAGCGATGGGAAAAACTCGAATAGTCATCAGATGAAAAATATGTGACCCGGCCCGAGAAGCCAAAAACAGATACATGGAGCAAGAGCTCAATCTCGTTCCGCCTGATCATTGTTATGCTGATTCATTTCTCCCTATCCAGTCTCGAGATGACTGACGGTGTCAACGAGCCTGGTTACGCACTGACTTACTGTTAGGTCAGCCCACAGACTGCGTCAACAGCCCAGCATCCAAAGTTACTGGATACATAATCTTTGGGGCCAAATCGGAGTAGAGAGCGCTACCGACTTGGCCAAAGCATCACCAACCAAAGTGATAGCCAATGCTCTGTGGTGAACAACTAACCCCTAGTCTAAGTTGTTGTAAATAGACAGTCTGTCGCTGGTATTCTGGTGAGTTTCGCCCGCCAACATGAGGAGGCTATCAACTCCGATCCAAGGAAATAGAACGCAATTTCGACTGAACATGTCTCCAGTTGTCGAAAATCTTTGCTATGATCATTCTCTGACTTGTTTGAGGTTTTAAGAAACTGTTCACATTGTATGTGAAGGTTTTCTTGCATTTGCCATGCCACCAAGCGTCGGCTCCAATATTCGTAACGATATTGGACGACTGACCGCTTCAACTAAGAAACTCACTCTAACGTTTTGTTGGGCAGCCAACATTGGTGAGTTTGGAAAATGTTATGTCGTCTACTTTACAAACAGTTTGAAAACCTGGATGAGTCCTTCAATGATAGGGTCGATTCAATCTCGATCCGACGAAATTGATAAGTGGTGAGTGTATTATTTATTTCAGTCGTTAATGCATTGTATTGCGCGCAATGCGCACTTGGAGAAGCTCGAATCTCAATAAATACCACGGTAAAATCCCTATCGATTCGTAAGGCACAATACAGGTCCATATTCATCACTCTAATGAGAGCTCATATTTTCACTCAAACTGTTCATACCCCACTTATTGGTAGGTCAGATAAATAAACTAATCATAATGAATAAGTTGAAGCATTCGCAGAGAGAGAAGGTCAAACAATTCATGGCTTTCACGAATACAAGCGAGAAAACCGCCATCTATTGTTTGAACCAATTCGATTGGCAAGTCGAGGTGGCTAGCGATATGTTCTTCCAAAATCCAAACGTATTTATGAGGTACGAGTTGGCATCTGTGAATCAAATTAGTCCCATCTTCACCGCCTACAGGGGAAACGGGTCAGAAGATAAGATCAGCATTGAGGGCGTCGAAAGATTACTATCGGACCTAGAGTTGGAAGCGGATTCTATCTTAGTTTTAATATTAGCTTGGAAGTGTAAAGCAGGCACGCAATGTGAGTTTACCAGTGAAGAATTTCATAGAGGTTTAAGGGAATTGGGGGAGTCAAGTGGCCGGCCCATAGATCGCATTGACAAGTTGAAGAACAGTCTTATTAAGGCTGAGCTCGAGCTCAATAATAGTTCTAACCAATTTAAGGACCTGTATCGATTCACATTCAACTACGCGAAGAATCTACTGCAAAAATCTCTTGATCTCGAGTTGGCAATCGCTTATTGGAATATACTATTACGTAACAGGTTCAAATTTCTTGACCTATGGGTGGAATTCCTAAGAGAAACTCATAAGAGAGCAATCACGCGGGATACGTGGAACTTGCTGCTAGATTTTAGCACCATGATTGACGATAGCATGTCTAATTACGACGAAGAGGGCGCTTGGCCAGTTCTCATTGACGAATTTGTAGAATATGCCAAAAAGAGACTCAACCAAGCTTGAGCATTAACCAAATAATTTTTACCTAGTCGACAGCTTTGGTTGATGCGCCACTTGGTTAGAATTTGTTGCTTTTGCATGACACAAATAACACAATGTTTATCCTCAATCCTCGATTCCCCCGTAAAACCCATCCCATTGTTCTTAGAAGCCGTGTTGGCATCACCATAGAAGCTTCCAATCCAAATGGGTTCGTTCAAATTGAAAGGCCACCATTCCGTTCGCTCACATGAGACGGTTGGTTCTCTTTACGATGAAAAGCGCTCAAATCAAAAGAGCACAAGGTATAACCAATCTAATTTTCAAATCTACTCTACTCTTCACGAGCACCAACAACAAAGATTCCACTCATGCCTTTTCTCTATCTCTCATTCTAGCAATCCGATTGCACTGCTAGAGTGGTGACGATAACGTTGGCAGTAATGCCTTTGCCATTTGAATGGCAGCCAAGTTGGAGCGGTGACAACCAAGAGAGGAACACGAGTGCCCCAGCTGAATGCGCTCGAGCCTCGTGGCTAGGCAGCTCGGTGTGTGTTTTTGTATCGCAAACTTGTCGGAACTCGACCAGCCTGTTGCATCATGGGCAAGCCCGGCTAGCTAACTCATACACAAGTTTATGAGTCCGTTGTTGTGTGTTCGTATTGAATCGTTTCGATGGTATGTCCACCCAAATGAAAACCTTGCTTTGCAGACCTGTCGCTAGCCAGGACGGCGTGGTGCTCAGGATCGAGCTGGCGCTTGCCGGCGCATTGCCCATACTTGATTCTGTAGAGGGAAGATCTCGTCCCTGTCTCTCCAGAGGGGACACCACTCAATGCAAATGCGAATAAAACATAGTAGACATTGGAGATCTCGTTTTAAGTGGTGCACATTGCGACTTGCTCCCCCCAATTAGCCCTCATCTTCTCTTTTCAAAATTAAGATGGCCGACAATGCTGAACGCCAAAGGCTCAATGCTCTTTTTGCTCCCAGACGAGCTCCAGAAAGGCAGCTAGCCCCCCTCTAGTGCAACTGATTGTAAGCTAGCCGATCATGATGCCTAGACTCAGGCCATTTATCAAGATCGTTTTAAAGCCTGCTCAGAGAGACTCAAGTATGCTACTTTTCCAACTCAAAGGCCACTCTAGATAGCTGTCCCCACACGACTCTCGAACTCGCGCTTCCTCTATCCTCTGGTTGGAGCCCCAACTTGAACGGATCGGTTAACCGACATAGGAAGGGGGCGGCTCGGCATGGTTGGCGTATGCGACTAGCCCGAGTCTAGCAACCGCTATCAAGCCGGCAACTGGCAAAGTCTGGCCTCAATAATAAGCGCACATGGAGCGCCATTAGAGTGCCTCCCGCAAACAGAAGGCCCTCTGCTAGTTTTGCTGGTAAGACGAAAGTAATCTGGCAATTCAAGATGCAGATGCCGTAATAACAATGAAGCAGCCAATCCAACACATCAGCGTCCCTGTGTATGATTTGTTTCAATCGGCGAGGCCGAGGGCAAGAGTCGTTTTAGAACCGGAGGTTGTGCTCAGACGATGGTGGGTCTTGCATGAATTTGGGATCTAGCCGGGGCGGCGGAGATGGCGGCGCTGAAGCAAGTTCAAGCCGGCTGCCTAGATGGTCTTTATCCACATCCTCACTCGAACACTGACAGGCAAAAGCGGGCGAGAGATAGCACGCAAAGTATACCATACAAATCTGTTGCTCCGGGCCGGCGTCGGAGGTAGCGCAAGCTGTCGCTGTTGCCGCCGCCGCTGCAGCAGCGCTCATGCCTCTTCATACGACTTCCACCAGTAATGCCGCTCTGCCCCCACTGCCGCTCTTTCCTCTGCTGACACCGCTGCTAGCTTATGCCACTGATGCCGCCGCCGCCGACGCCGCTGCCGCTGCTGCCACCATCACCGCCGCTGCCGCCGCCATCGTTGACGCCGACGCCGCCGACGCTGCTGCGCCTACCAATGCCGCTGCTGGCGCCGCTGCACCACCTCACTCCACTACACACATTCACACACACATCCAGGATATTATATCATATTTCTACACTATCTATCCATATATCTATTGAATTACTAGCATTATTATTGAAATTGTTAACATTATTGCCTTTCACAAGCCTCAAGATTTATTCATGAAATAGACCCAAGCTTGTACACATATGCTGAAATTAATCTAAACGAACTGAGTCATCAAAAAACACGGAGGCACCAAACTGTTCTGCTGCTGCGCAAGCCATCATCAAAATGACAGATGTTCCCACAAACTACGATGAGAAATTTCCACCTCTAGACGGTCCCAACTTTACTACTTCATCAACAACATCGTTTGCAACGAGTGCTAATATTGTAACTAATAACAGTGTAACAAATAGCTGGTCAACGTCTAGCCAAACAACGAACCCGCAATCACCAGGTCAGCCAACGAAACTAAATTATCTCTTATCGGCCAATAACCAACACCAAATTCAACAATTATACAAGCAACAGCAACAGCCTCAACCAAACCAACCGCAGCAGCAGCCGCAACTACAGCAACCACCACCAACAGCAACACAACCACCACAACCAGCATCCACGCAACAGCACCAACAACAACCACAACTTAACCACCACCAACAGGTGTTGGATCATCTAGTTGACTCTGATCACAATTCTAACGCTATGGTTTCGCAATACCAAGTTCAGCCACAACAGCAACCTCACCAGCACCAGCACCAACAAAATCAGTCCGCAAATATTAATAATAATACCAACACCATGCAAAGCAACCCTTCCGTTCATCATAAGAGGCCGGGATTACCAAATCCTATTACAAGTAGTGAAAGATGTTGCACCTTCAAAATTGCTCCCGAGGAGCGCAGATATAGAGATTTTGAATTAGAGCAATCAAAAATTTTGAAGGAAATCATGCAAAAAACTAACACTAAAATTGAAGTTACTACTACAAAGGATGGTGCTTTAAATTTTTGTATAATCGGAAAGGAAGCATTCTTACAAACTGCAAAGAATCTAGTTCTGAACGATTTCCAAACTTCAGTAACCTTAACTGTTTCAGTCCCTAAATCTATACACGGTCGCCTGCTTGGCCAAAAGGGATTGAGATTGGCCTCGATTCAGGATGAAACACAGACCAAGATCGCCATCCCTAGAAAGGAGGAGGACTCTGACGTAATCAAGATTGTTGGTTTAAAAAATAATGCAGAGCAAGCAATCAGATCTATTCAGAAGTACGCGAAAGAGTTTGCTGGTAAAGCAATGGAGAAAGTCTCCGTAGAGAGAATCTATCTTCTATTCATCACAGGGCCATTTAATGAGAACCTCAAGCGATGGGAAGAGATGGGTGCAAAAGTTTCAACTTCGGGAGGTATTTTGCCAAGCAATAACGATCGCGAATCTGGTCATGCCGATGAAGTCACTTTCAGCATTGTCGGTGAATCGTCAGTTGCCACCCAGGTCAAAGAAGAGATCATGCAAATCTATGAAGACAAGAAAAAAAAGTGCACCACTGTCAATATGGAAGTCAAGAAAGCCCAGCACAAATATATTTTAGGTCCTGGTGGTCAAAATCTACGAAATCTCTTTGCCAAAACTGGTGTATCAGTCGAACTTCCGCAGGAGAGTGAAAGTGAGACTATTACATTGAGAGGCGAGCGTTCAAAATTAGCTCCAGCCCTCTCTGAACTATACACTCAAGCGCACTCTGAAACAGACGATTTTCTTGAAGTGGAGACGTGGTTACATAAATATTTGATTGGAGCTCGTAAGACGAATTATGTTGACTTCAAGGCACGAGGGGTTGAGGTCAAAAGTTTCGAGGACAAAATTAGACTTCATGGCCCTCCTACAGAAGTCGAGAACATAAAGGAAATTCTAGAATCTGAACTGGAGACCGTTAGAAAGACGATCGTTCGTAAGGATATCCGTGTTGAGCCACGTATTCATGGTTATATCATTGGAAAGTCAGGTGCAACAGTTGATCAAATACGCGAGGAGAGCGGTGCCTACGTTTTAGTGCCGAAGAATGATGAACCCAGCGAGTTTATAACGTTAGAGGGGACTGCCGAGGCAGTAGCAATCGCTGAGGAGAAAGTATATGCAATAGCAAAGAAATACGAGGCAAGTCGTCAGTTGATCATCGATCAACAACTACATGGCTCAATCATCGGCCGTGGGGGTGAGAAAATTCGTAGCATCAGGGAAAGGTTTACTCAAGTTGTGTTCACTTTCCCCGAGCAAGGTTCGAAAAATAATGAGATAACTATTCTCGGACCAGCGGAGGAAGTCGAAGAATGTTATAAATATTTAGACGAATTCCACAAGCAACTACAAGAAAACAACTACCAAGTTCAGGTGCCTATCAGGAAAGACGTCATAAAATATTTAACGGATGCTCAATCTGCAATTAAGCGTATCAAACTCGATCATCGAGTCAAGGTAGACTTATTTGTACAAAATGATGTCACAACATCGAAGCAGCAAGTGGCCAATCAGAATGTCAACGAATCCCACTCAGAATCAGCCGCACCTGGACTTAATGAGGGCTCGGAGAGCTTGAATGGCAAAAAGAAGTCTGGTAGGAATAAGAATAAGAAACAGCAGCAGCAACTGCAGCAATCACAACAGGCCAACGGAGTTTCAACAAAAGTTGTAGATACCGGTTCTGGAAACACCAATAGCGGTGAGAATTATGCTGTCATAACTGGGAAAAAAGAAGATGTAGATCAAGCTAAAACAAAGTTAAGCAAGCTTCTTGACGAACTGGCCACCACAACAGAAGTTGAAGTCAAGTTATCTCACAAACTACGCCCTTACTTCACTCCCAAGTCGAGATTACATCGTCAACTTCTCGACGAATTTCAACAAAAGATAGTTATATCATTTCCGCCACAAAAACAGGTGCAACAGGCAGGAAAACAAGCAGCGGCGACTGGAGGCAACGAAGCAGCGAACCACCAAGACGCTGACGCCAACGGTGTTTCGAGTGGTAACGCCAATAAAAACAACAATACTAGCAGGGTCGATATTGTCAGAATTCGTGGACCCAAGTCTATTGCCAAGAAAGCAGAGAAGAGATTTGAGACTCTTGTTGCTGAATGCCAAGAGAAGATAGATAAAAACTTTCAAGCTCAAGTTTCGGTCAGCACAGCCGTGATTGAAAAGTTCGTCTACACGGATAAAATCAAGTTGAGTAAGATTAAAGAAACACAAAATGTCAGACTGAACATACCTGATCGAAGGGACACACCACAGATTCAATGTGTAATAGTTGGCTACGAAAAAAACGTCCAAACTGCTCTTCAACAATTCAACAAATTGTTGAAAGAGGTTGAGGAGCGAACGGAGGAGACAATCGAGATTGCTAGCCAAGCTCATCCAAGACTTATTGGAACGCAGGGCCGAGCTGTGAAGAAATTGATGGAAGATTTCAAGGTTGGAGTCAAGTTTGCGCGCCAAGGCGACCCAAACCCTAACTCAGTTACGTTATCTGGAAGGATTGATTGCATAATGGCAGCAAAGAATCACATGATAAAATTGGCGGATCACTATCTCTCAACTGCTAGTCGGTCAAACAGTAATGTGGCTAACAACAATACTTCCGTAACTAGCAACAATAACAACAATTCTCAGCAACAGCCACAACAAACCACAGATGCCTCTAATGCAAGTGTGAAGGCAGAATAGGTACAATTGGATAATTATGAATCATTCTTCAAACTTCCTGACTATATTCCCTTATTGAAATAAATTTGATATACAATTGGATAGTGCATGATTGGTTTCACACAGAAAGTGCCAAAGTTTGTCTATTTTGCTGTTTCCATTCTCTCGTTTTTATTCCGCCGACTACTCCAACGAAACCGGCGAATTTCCTCCAGTTCTTCGCCCTTCCTTTGCCGGCTTCGCCAGACACTAGAGACCCCCATCTGCAATCGATGTCAACTTCGTCATAGAGTTATACCATTATTTATTTTTTATTTTATTAATAAATATTCTTGACTATGATAGACTGCAACAAGTTATTTGTGTCATACTGATCGACCAAAGGTACACCGGCTGTACAATTAGTATCCCACCCCGAGATACAAAGAACAGGTACATTGGGCGTTAGCGCTTGTGTTACATATTTGTACATATTTGTATAGCATTTTTCGAGCACGAATCCCTATGTATAGGCGTTCGTAGTGTAGTGGTTATCACGCATGTCTCACACACATGAGGTCCCCAGTTCGATCCTGGGCGGACGCAGGCTCTTTTTCCCCAAGTACGTGCGAACTCGCGGCTCATCTGAGGATTTAGCAACAGAAAACAGAACAGAGATTGCTTTATATCATTCATCTATCTTATACTATACAATTATATTCTCTCAGCCTATGGAAACTTTTTACATTAGTCACGAGCAATTTTGGAATTGGTTCGACGAGCAGGATAGGATAGAGACTTTCGAACCCCGAGCCCAGCTAGCGAACATCAGGACCAAAGTCCAAGAGCCGAGCAAGAAGCGTGTAAAAGTTGCACCTCCATCTGATATCGACAGAAAGTATGTAATCATGTATGGTCGCCACAGGCCAGGGAAGAAGAACAAAGTCTGGGAAGGCGATGGCTATCTCTACATGAGCGGCCAAATGGCCTTTGTGAGCAATCTCCAGGGAAGACGTCTAGAGGAGCCGACGCTCCTTGACGAAGAGGACTACAACGAAGTAAAGAATTTAGGAGAGATACTGATCGGCGACACAGAGGTACAAATTGTTGAGGTTTGTGACAGCACAGAATAATCCCACAATCACGGAGGATGATCACCAACGTTCATCAACAAGTCTCTACCTTATTAAACCCCTATTTTTAGCGCGCAGTTCTTCATAAGTTGAACCATGCTTTGGAGGTGCGAACCCTGAAGTTTCAGAGCCGAAAGATCTGTCAAAATCTTGATTAGATTGTCCAAAATTCGGTTCTGTGTACGCTCCCAGTGAATCCCAGCTGGTTAACTCGCTGCTCGTTATAGATTCATGGGCATAGCTAGGGCCTGATTTGCTGAACTCGGTTGCTACAATTGGCTCCGAACCAACTAGCTTTCTAAGTCCTTGCATGAAAGGCGTGTTCGAGGGATTCTCACTGAGTCGACGTTTTAGTTCGCCTCGATAGGCCCACTTTCCAAGAGAAAAAGTCAAAGCTCCGAGAGCGAAGTATCTAAGCGTTGAATGCGGCAACTGTTTTTGTCGATTGTAGAGATACATACCTCCCCAACCTATGGCAGTGAATGGAACAACTGCAAGAGATTACTGTTAGCACGGAAATAAATTCAATAGGTGACGAGATTTACGTGATTGTGACTAGCACTGACCTCTATAATAGAAACTGTCCCTTTGCCATCGACGCATGAAAAGGAGATCCTCCTGCGTGATGGAGTTTGTCATTGCGGCCACACTTGGTGGTCCGCCAGGCTGCTGTGGGCTGACTAGAGGATTGAAACCAGTGCTTAGATTTCGATTGCGGTTTAGATCTGATGGCTGCCCGACAGGATCGGTGGTGGGAAAATTCATTGATTGGGGTAAACCTGTGGGCTGAGGTGGTGTATCGTCGGTGAAGTCTAGATCCCCGTAGGTTGATTTCTTGGGTGGGTAGTATGACATGATGAATTAGAGAATCGGAAGCACCAAGAACTTTTAGCATGGGATGAACTCTGAGTTTAATCCTTTCCTTTGTTTATGGTGGTATACAATAGAGAAACTTCTTAGTTGGATTCGAGGGGGAATCCTCTGTCATGCAAGAGACTGTGCAAGAGCATTATTTATTTCAGTTCGGTAGATGATAAATTGTATGATACAATGCAGCAGAAGCAACACAGCAGAAGTTCTGCTGCAAAATCCTCTAAATTCATTTATTTTTGTCTCGAATACA